>ENA-UOOR01001918-UOOR01001918.1-fermentation-metagenome-genome-assembly--contig:-NODE-1918-length-22673-cov-5.641303_pt1 | contig 22673 bp, 25 predicted proteins | sample MGYA00245780_ERZ724029 | MGnify/ENA primary metagenome ERZ724029 (study PRJEB28704, sample SAMN03018315) | fermentation metagenome | biome: anthropogenic terrestrial biome; feature: soil; material... | reverse complement strand
CTGGGGACGAAAGAGAAACCGGACAAATTGCACATATTACATATTCAAAGACCTCATCAGATTCATCTAACTTTAAATTATCTGTAGTTTTTGTAATTACATCATATGCGTCATGGAAAATAAGGATCAAATAATTCCCAGTATAATCATAACTATCTATGATTGATTTGTAAAAATCATCAAGGAGATCATCGTTTTTTAATTTACTTTTCTTTAATTGGATAAGAGAAAGTTGTTTATTATTTATACCCTCGCTATTTTTTGGGAAACCAAGCTCCAATATATTGTTAGAACTTTTTTTGCGATTTCTAAGTATTTGAAATAATCATCTTCATCTAAATTCAAGAATGTTTCTCTAAGCTCTAGAATTATCTTCTTTTCCGAATTAACAAAGCAGCCACACACTCTGGTAAAGGTACATTGATCTTTTTTAAAACGTCTTTTCAACTCAAGTATGTCTTTTCTTTTCATTTCTTAACCTCTCAATCTCTAATCTGATTATGATATTACCATTTTAAGTATAGTAGTTTTTTGAGATTAGTCAAAGCTTTTCTAAAATAATTTATTAACCTATATTCAGTATAAACAGGTAATTGGCATCAAACAGTTAAAAAGGTAATTTATATTAAATATACAAGTGTTACTATTCACAGTTTCAATGGGAATTGTAAGCGAAATAATAAAAACAGGAATAGAAATAACTAATAGTAATTAAAGTGTCAATTTAAGATATGAATCTTTATTTGACATTTTTTTATCTGCAAAATAATAGTCAAAATATTTAAAATAATCCTTCGCTTATTATTTACAAAGGGGTATAATAAAGTCATAATCATATATAAGGAAGTCAAAACTGTTATTTCATATCGTCAGACTGACTTTCTATAAAATAACAATAGGAAAAAAAGTTAGATAAATGGGATTTAAACACAGTAATTGTAATGGTTATACTATTGATAGAATATTTGGGTATACTGTAAATAATAACAAAGGAAAGCCAACAAATTCTGAGTTTATTGCTCTAATTGCAGAAAAACTAAGACTGGAGCAGGATGTTTTAGATAAGGCACAATAGATATAAACATTCTCTCTTGGAGAATGTTTTCTTTTTTAGAATATGGTATAATAATGTCATTGGTAAATGTCAAAAATGGGAGGTTAATTATGGTTTATGAAGAAAAGACCATGAAATGTGACAGAATTTATGAAGGGAAAATTATAAATTTAAGAATAGATACTGTAGAATTACCAGAAAAAAAATACTCTAAAAGAGAAATTGTAGAACATCCAGGTGGGGTGGGTATAATACCTATAACCGAAGATAACAAAATAGTTTTAGTCAAACAATATAGGAAAGCTATCAATCGTATAGTATTGGAAGTTCCTGCGGGAAAATTAGAAGTTAATGAGGAACCAAGAGAAACCGCAATAAGAGAACTTAAAGAGGAAACGGGTTATGAGGCTAAAGAATTAAAATACTTAACAGAATTCTATACCTCTCCTGGCTTTAGCAATGAAAAGATTTATCTATTCATTGCAAGTGGCTTAATTGAAGGAGAACAGGATTTGGATGATGGTGAATACTGTGAATTAGAAAAATATGACATAGAAGAGCTGCTTAAAATGGTTCATAGAGGTGAAATCATAGATAGTAAAACTATCATAAGTATTTATTTAGCGAAGGAATATTTTAGCTCTAAATAAAGTTATAAAATCCTCCTTTTTAGCATAGAAATTATAACGAGGCAAGTTGTCCACAAGGAAATGTCTCCAATACTTAAAGGCTAGTACAAAGGAGGATTTTATATTGAATATTTATAGGTTAAAAAAGATATTTAGAAATCATTTTGAAAATGGATTTTCTTTTTATTTTGTTCTTTTTCTAATTTTTATTTTTGGTATAATTATTGGAGCAGTTATAATTAAGGCATTGAGTACATCGATACATTATAATATTTTAAAATATAGTAATCCATATTTTTTTTCTAACTTTAAAAATTATGATAGCTATTATAATATATTTAAAATGTCAATCTATTTTAATTTGATATATATAGGGATTTCATACGTATTTGGAATATTAAATCTAGGATTTATTATTCCGGTATTGGTATTTATAAAGGGTGGAACTCTAGGATTTACTGTAGGGTTTTTATTACATAATTTTAGTTGGAAGGGTTTTATAATATCTATCTTTGGATGTTACCCTCAATATCTTATATATATTCCTTGTATAGTAGCAGTTGGAGCATTGTCAATGACAGTAGCAGCAAAATATAAATTTTCTGCTAATAGAAAATTTACAAAGTTTAAAAGACTTGATATCTTAGAGTATACACTGTTTGTTTTGTTCTTTACAGTCCTTATGATTATAGGCTCCATATATGAGGGATTTATTTCGCCAATCTTTTTAAATATAATAAAAGATTTGGTTTAAACCTTAGATAAAAGGAGAAATATTATGCTAAACAACTTTATGGATGATTATATAGAATATATGATTAATGAAAAAAGACTTAGCCAAAATTCTGTAAATGCATATATTAGAGACGCTAATCTTTTTAAGGATTATCTTTTGGATAATGATATTTCATCATTAGGAGATATAAATAAAACTAATGTAATAACTTATCTTGTTTTCTTACAAAAGAGCGGTAAATCCGTATCAACCTTATCCAGGTCCTTAGCCAGCATAAGATGTTTATTTCAATATTTACACAATAAAAGCATCATTGGTGAGGATCCAACCTTAAATCTTAAAACCATAAAAAAGGAGAAAAAGGCACCTACTGTTTTAACCATAGAAGAGATTGAAATGATATTAGATGCTCCAGATACTAAGACTAGTAAAGGAGCTAGAGACAAGGCTTTGTTAGAGCTATTGTATGCAACTGGATTAAAGGTATCTGAAATATGTGCTCTAAATATTGAAAACATAGACATGAATTTGGGTACATTAATAATATATGAAGGTGAAAATAATAGAATTGTCCCAATAGGTAAAATGGCAATATCCAGTGTAAAGTATTATTTAAATACATATAGGACAGGTTCTAAAGCAAATGAACCCCTTTTTCTTAATTATAGTGGATGTAGGATTACAAGACAGGGTTTATGGAAAATTATAAAATCCTATTCTTATATTGCATCTATAGATAAGAATATTACTCCTCAAGTTTTAAGAAATACATTTGCAGTGCATTTATTACATAATGGGGCTGACACTAAAATTGTACAGGAATTATTAGGTAATGTCGATAATGGTTCATCGAGCATATACTCAAGTAATTATGATCATTCTGCCATAAGAAAGACATATAATAATTCCCATCCAAGAGCTTGATACATTATTTCACAATTAAGGAGAATAAATATGAGAGCAGTAGATATTATTGAGAAGAAAAAAAGAGGAAATTCTTTAACAAAGGAAGAAATCGAATTTATTGTTTACGGGTATACAAATGATATAATTCCAGATTATCAGATGTCTGCTTTTTTAATGGCTGTATACTTTCAAGGAATGAGTAAAGAGGAAACTGCAATACTTACTCAGACTTTTGTAAATTCAGGAGATACAGTTGATCTATCGGCTATTAACGGTATAAAAGTTGACAAACATTCTACAGGTGGCGTAGGGGACAAGATTAGTTTGATAGTTATTCCGTTGGTTGCATCATTAGGTATCCCTGTTGCTAAAATGAGTGGAAGGGGTTTAGGACATACTGGGGGTACTATTGACAAGCTGGAATCTATTAAAGGCTTTAAAGTAGAATTACCTGAATCTGAATTTATAAACAATGTCAATACCTATAAGATGGCTATAACAGGGCAGTCTGCAAATTTAGTACCTGCAGATAAGAAAATATATTCATTAAGAGATGTAACAGGTACTATCGATAGCTTACCATTAATAGCAAGCTCTGTTATGAGTAAAAAAATAGCTTCCGGAGCAGATGCCATTGTTTTGGATGTAAAAGTTGGTACAGGTGCTTTTATGAAAAATTTAGAAGACGCCAGAGAATTGGCACATACAATGGTTGATATTGGAAAATCCCTAAATAGAGAGACAATAGCAGTTATAACCAATATGGATCAACCATTGGGAAGGGAAATTGGAAATGCAAATGAGGTTAAAGAAGCTATAAAGGTTTTAAAAGGAGAAGGTTCTGAGGATGAAACAACAGTTGCTTTAACTGTTGCTACATGTATGTGTATTTTAGGTGGAGCTTTTAGGGAATTTAATGAAGGGTATGAATATTTACTAAATCTAATTAAAGAGGGAAAAGCTATAGATAAGTTTAAAGAATTGATAAAGGCACAAGGAGGAAATCCTGATGTAGTCGATAATCCGGATATTTTACCTGAGGCAAAATATCATATAGAAGTTAAAGCTAAGAAATCAGGGTATGTAGAAGCTTTAAATGCTACTATGATAGGAAAATCAGCTATGATTTTAGGTGCTGGAAGAACTAAGAAAGAAGATAAAATAGATTTTTCATCAGGCATAACACTCACAAAAAAAATTGGCGATAAAGTAGATATAAATGATACACTTTGTATACTCCATACAAACAAGGAAGATGTTGACGATGCTATATATATTGTGTTAGAAGCATATAAAATAAAAAATGAAATACCAAAACCGGTAAAATTTATATATGAGATAATTAAGTAAAGGAGTAAGCATCGACACTCCTTTTTTTAATGATTTTATTCTTTTTATCTATTTCATTATTAGAATAACAAGAACGTTTATGGAGAACATAAATATAAATATAAATATTGTATTGGAGGTAATATTTTGAAAAGAAAATTAGTATCCATTTTTCTTGTTATTATAATGATTACATTACCAATAAGTGCCTTTGGAGAAATTGATATAACTAGTAAAGCTGCATTGTTGATGGATTATAATACTGGAAAAATTATATATGCACTTAATGAACATGAAAAATTGCCACCTGCCAGTGTGACCAAGATAATGACATTGTTATTAGTAATGGAGGCCGTATCAAACGGTAAAATAACCTTGGATGATAAAGTTGTTATTAGTGAATACGCAGCAGGAATGGGAGGTACTCAGGTATATCTTGAGCCAGGAGAAACACAAAGAGTGGAAGATTTGGTAAGAGCAGTAACCATAAGATCAGCAAATGATGCTGCAGTGGCTTTAGGAGAGGCTATAAGCGGCAGCAGTGAATCATTTGTAAAGCTAATGAATGATAAAGCAAAATCACTTGGAATGGAAAATACTCATTTTTCAAATGCCAGCGGACTACCTACGGATGATCACTATACTACAGCTTATGATATAGCGTTAATGTCTAGGGAATTGTTAAAGTATGATGAATTAGAAAAACATCTAACATCTTATATGGAAGAAATGTTAGTGGGAAAAAATAAAGATGAAACTCAGGTAATGGTCAATACAAATAGATTGGTTAAGGAATACGAGGGAACAACAGGCATTAAAACTGGTTCTACTAGTGCAGCAGGATATTGTATTTCAGCATCTGCAAGAAGAGGAGACTTACATTTGATAGCAGTTATTTTAGGTGGGCAGACAGGTGCTATTAGATTCAATGAGGCAAAGAAGTTGCTAGATTACGGATTTGCAAATTATGACTCCCATAGAATAGGAAAAAAAGGCGATTTAATAAAATCAATTCCAATTGAAAAATCTGATGTGACGTCTGTAGATTTAGTATTAGAAAGAGATGTTTATGCTTTATTACCTAAAGGAAACAAAGGGGATGTTGATAAAGAAATTGTGAACCCAGATACCATTCAATCTCCAATATCCAAAGGAGATACTATAGGTGAGTTAATAATATCCTTAGATGGAAAAGAAATAGACAGAGTCAATTTAGTAGCTAAAGATGATGTCAACAATGCAGGCTTTTTATTGATACTAAAACGAACAGTTTCAAGCTATTTTCAAGGCAAATAATTATCAAAACCTCGACTTTATCGTGTCGAGGTTGTATAATGTATATAGTAAAATAGAAAGAGGGTTATTTATGAAATTTTTATTAAATCTACCAGGTTTGCTAATTGCAATTGTTTTACATGAATTAGCTCATGGCTATACAGCATATTTATTAGGAGATTATACAGCCAAAGAATCTGGCAGATTGAGTTTAAATCCTCTTAAACATATTGACCCTATGGGATTTTTATTCATGTTAATTTTTCGTTTTGGGTGGGCCAAGCCTGTTCCAATTGATCCAAGATATTTTAAAAATAGAAAAAGAGATATGTTTTTAGTTTCTATAGCCGGTATAGTGACTAATTTTATATTAGCTTTTGTTTGTGCATTGATTATAGCTTATATACCTATACGTAATAGCACTGTATTTGAAATTGTATTGATAACCATGTGGTATAATATAATGCTTGGAGTATTTAATCTATTGCCATTTCCACCATTGGATGGATCTAAGATGTTAGCAAGTTTTTTACCTACTAAATATGAATATTATTTTTATAAATACGAAAGATATTTTTATTTTATTTTGATTATTTTAATAATGACAGATATGACAGATAGAATAATGAGTCCAATTATAAACTTTGTGATTAATCTTATAATAAGAATAATAAGCTGATAGGGGTAAAATATGGGATATAAAGTCGTAGTAGATGTATATGAAGGTCCACTGGACTTATTATTAGATTTGATAAAAAAATCTGAAATTGACATATATGATATACCAATTAATACAATTACAGAGCAATTTTTAGATTATATTTATGACATGGAAGAATTGAACTTGGAAATTACAAGCGATTTTCTTGTGATGGCATCAACGCTTTTAGAAATTAAATCAAAAATGCTCTTACCTCAAGAAAAGGTAGTATTGGATGGCGTTGAAGTTGAAATCGATCCAAGGGAAGATTTGGTACAGAAACTATTAGAATATAAATTATTCAAGGAAGCAGCTATGTGTTTGAAGAGTTCTGAATTAGTGGAATCTAAGGTATTCTATAAACCTAGAGAGGATTTGTCAATATATAGTGACCCAATCGAGGAATTGGGAAAGGTAGATTTACAGCAGCTACTGAAGGCTTTAAATAAGGTAATGGAAAGAAATTTAAAAAAGTTTGATACTATAGATATAAAGGAAATACATAGGGAAGAATATACACTAGATGAATGTATGGATATTATTAAGGATAAGCTTACTGAGAATGGAAAAATTTCTTTTAATGATTTATTAAACAATCGTTCCAGAGAAGAGATAATTACATACTTTCTTTCCACACTAGAGCTTATACGCCTAAAAATTATATATGTAGAGCAGGCACATGCATTTAGTGATTTAATTATAAAGAGCAAAGTAAGCGAGGTTAGATATGGACGATAGAGAGATAAAATCCATAATAGAAGGATTGCTATTTACATGGGGTGACCCTTTAGATATAAAGGATTTATCTAATGTGTTAGATATAAGTGAAGAAGAAATAGAGAAAATAATGAAAAGTATGATGGACGAATATGATTATAATAGGAGAGGTTTACGAATTATTAAATTTAATAATTCATATCAAATTGGGACAAGACCTGAACACTACGAATGGATTAAGAAATTAAATAGTAAGAAGAACACTAAAAATTTGTCCAATGCAGCCTTAGAAACCTTATCGATTATAGCATATAGGCAACCTATAATAAAAGCTGATATAGAAGCTATAAGAGGTGTTAGAAGCGAAAGAGCTATAGATACATTGATGGAGAGAAAATTAATATCGGAGGTAGGAAGATTAGAAAGGACAGGAAGACCAATCTTATATGGGACTACAGATGGGTTTTTAAAATATTTTGGACTAGAATCAATAGATGCCCTTCCATTAATAGAAGATTTTAAGGATTCCGATAATATCTAAGTATAATAATGAACAGGAATGATACAATAAAGTATTATTTCTGTTTTTTTTGACACCATAATAATTGGAGGGATAAGAATGGTAAGAAAATCATTTATAATAATTTTAATAGTTCTATTAACTCAAACTATAGCATATGGTGATGATTTAGATTTAAGTGCTCAAAGCTATATATTGATGGAAGAAAGTTCAGGAAGAGTTTTACTAGAAAAAAATTCCCATATCAAAATGCCAATGGCTAGTACAACAAAGATTATGACCGCATTATTGGCAGTTGAAAAAGGCGATATGGAGGATACAGTTGAAATTTCAGAAGATAGTGTTAATATAGAGGGTTCTAGCATTTATTTAAAGGTAGGAGAAAAGTTAAAACTTGGTGATTTAGTATATGGATTAATGTTGAGGTCTGGTAATGATTCAGCTGTAGCGATTGCTAACTATATAAGCGGAACAGAGAAAGATTTTATACGGTTAATGAATAAAAAAGCAAGATTAATAGGTGCAAATGATACTAATTTTACAAATCCTCATGGGTTATATGATAAAAATCACTATACTACCGCCTATGACTTGGCATTGATAACTAGATATGCTTTTAAATATGATGAGTTCGAGCAAGTATCAAGTGCTAAATCCTATAAAAGTTCAAGAGAGGAAAATAATTATTTTGTCAATAAGAACAAGACTTTATGGGATTATGATGGAGGAGATGGTGTAAAGATTGGATATACAATGGCCTCCGGAAGATGCTTGGTATCAAGCTCCACTAGAAGCAATATGAGGTTAATAGCTGTTGCACTCAATGCACCAGATTGGTTTAATGACAATTATAAGCTTATGGACTATGGTTATAACAACTATCAATTGTATAATATATTTGAAAAAGGAAAGTTCATTAAAAATATTAAAGTAATTGATGGTGTTGAGGATAAGTTACCAGTGGTAACAGAAAAAGAATTTATATATCCTTTAAATGAGGATGAAGTAGAAAGAATCAAAGTAATTATTAATTGTGATGAATTAGCAAAGGCTCCTGTTGAAAAAGGTGATATTCTAGGTTCAATAGATGTTTATCTTGATGGAAAAATCATATGTAAAAATAAAATTGTTGCAAATAACGATATAGCTAAAGAATCTTTTTGGGTTAGATTATTACCAATCATTTACAAACGTCGATAACTAAGTTAAAATAAGACTAGAGTTGTAGGTGAGGGGAGATTATTATGAGATTACAAAAATATATGGCTTTATGTGGTGTTGCTTCTAGAAGAAAATCAGAAGAAATGATTCAAAAAGGACTTGTTAAGGTAAATGGAAAAATCATAACGGAATTAGGAACTATTGTCGACTCAGAAAAAGATAAGATATTGGTTAATGATAAAGAAATTAGGCTTGAAAAGAATAAAGTTTATATAATGCTAAATAAACCTATCGGATATGTTTCTACCTTAAAGGATGAAAAGGATAGAAGAATTGTAACTGATTTGATTGAAGGAGTTAGTGAGAGAATATATCCAGTTGGAAGATTAGATGCAGATACTACTGGATTATTGCTGTTAACGAATGATGGAGATTTATCCTTTAAGTTAACTCACCCTAGTAAAAAAATAAGTAAAAAGTATATTGCAATTGTCGAGGGTGTACCAAACAAAGCTGAGTTGAATAAGCTAAGGAATGGTATATATATTGATAGAAGGAAAACAGCTAATGCTACAGTTAAGATAGCAAAGAAATATGACTTAGATTCGATTTTAGAAATAGAAATACATGAGGGAAGAAACAGACAGATTAAGAAAATGTGTGAAGCCGTTGGGCATCCTGTTAAGAAATTAAAGAGAGTCTCAATAGGAGAATTGGATTTAGGTGGATTGTTATTAGGAAATTGGAGATTTTTAAGTAAAGAAGAAATAGAATATTTGAAGTCACTTTAGAATTTCTTCTTTGGAGGAAACGATGAAATTTAAAAGCATTATCAACACGAATACTATTGTAAAAGAGTTGATGTTAAATAATATAAAGAGAGGTTCAAATGTATTAGATTGTACAGTAGGAAACGGTAATGATACTTTTTTACTTGCAAAGCTAGTTGGAACAACAGGGAAGGTATATGGTTTTGATATCCAAAGTCAAGCAATAGATAATACTTGTAAATTGCTTGGTGATTCAGGACTTAGAGATATAGTTACATTAATAAAAGATAGCCACGAATTTATTGATAAATATATTGATGAAAAACTTAGTTTTATTATATATAATCTAGGTTATCTTCCAAAGGGTGATAAATCTATTAAAACTAATAGTGTAAGCACTATTAGAAGCGTAGAGAAAGCATTGAAATTGTTGGATAATAACGGATTATTGGTTTTAACAGTTTATACTGGTCATGAAGGCGGAATGGAAGAAAAAGATGTTTTAGAAGAATTTTTTACTAAATTAAATCAGAAAGAATTTAATGTTCTGAAATACGATTTTATTAATCAAGTAAACAATCCACCACTATTATACTGTGTGGAAAAATCAATATAATATTATATTATACGAGGGGGATATCTATGGGTAAAGTAAAGATTACAGAAACAGCTTTAAGAGATGCACATCAGTCATTGATAGCTACAAGAATGCCAATTGATGATATGCTTCCAATAGCTGAGAAGATGGATAAGGTAGGTTATCATGCTATAGAAATGTGGGGTGGAGCAACCTTTGATAGCTGTCTTAGATTTTTAAATGAAGATCCATGGGAAAGACTTAGAAAATTGAGACGAGTATTTAAAAATACTAAGCTGCAAATGTTGCTTAGGGGACAGAATCTTTTAGGTTACAAGCATTATCCTGATGATGTAGTGGAGGAATTTATAAGATTATCCATAAAGAATGGTATAGATATAATTAGAATTTTTGATGCTCTAAATGATCCTAGAAATTTAAAGACTTCCATTGACTCTACTAAGAAATATGGTGGTCATGCGCAGGTTGCTATTTCATATACAACGAGTCCTGTTCATAATAATGAATACTATGTCAAGCTAGCTGTAGAACTAGCAAATATGGGAGCAGATTCCATATGTATTAAAGATATGTCTGGAATTTTATTACCATATCCTGCAGAAAACTTGGTTAGAGAGCTAAAGAAAGAAATATCTTTACCTATTGAAGTTCATTCACATTTTACCAGTGGTCTTGCAAATCAAACATATATGAAGGCTATAGAGGCAGGGGCAGATATCATAGATACTGCTATTTCACCTCTAGGTAATGGTACCAGTCAGCCAGCCACTGAACCTATGGTAGCTTCATTAGAGGGAACAGAGTACTATCCGGATTTAGATTTTAATTTGTTATTAGAAGTATCTGATTATTTTATGAAGTTAAGAGAAAAATATTTAAAAAAGGGTTTATTGGATTTTAAGGTATTAAATGTTGATATAAATACATTGAAATACCAGGTACCTGGAGGTATGCTATCTAATCTCGTTTCTCAATTGAAAGCACAAAATAAAGAAGATAAATATGAGGAAGTATTGAAGGAAATTCCACGTGTAAGAGAAGATTTTGGATATCCTCCATTAGTTACTCCTATGAGTCAAATGGTTGGAACACAGGCTGTTTTTAATGTTATATTAGGTGAAAGATATAAGATGGTACCAACAGAGGCTAAAAACTATGTAAAGGGACTGTATGGTAAACCTGCAGTAGAATTATCAGAGGAAATAAGAACAAAGATTATTGGAGACGAAGAGGTATTTACTGGTAGACCTGCAGATTTATTAGAACCGCAGTTGGAAAGTTATAAAAATGAGATAAAGGAATATTTAGAGCAAGAAGAAGATGTTTTAAGCTATGCTTTATTTCCTCAGGTTGCACTTGCTTTTTTCAAACAAAGACAAGCAGAGTTATATAAAATTGATAGTGAGCTATTAGATAAAAAAAATAAAACATATCCTATTTAATAAAAAACAAGCCTAGGCTTGTTTTTTCTACATTATTTCTTGAAATGAAGTAAATCTTGCAAATGTTTAAAAATTTGCAATAAAAATGAAGTAAATCTTGCAAAATTTATGTATGTTTTATATAATTTAGATATAGTCAATTATAAGGGGGTTACTATTATGCCAGTTAATAAAGAGAAATCTCTTACTGTTGAAATGAATTGGTGTAAGGGATGTGGAATTTGTGTGGCTTTTTGTCCCAAAAAGGTTTTGGAATTAGAGGAGGGGAAGGTTGTAATAAAAAATTTTGATGCTTGTATACAGTGTGGCCAATGTGAACTAAGATGTCCAGATTACGCTATTTGGCTAGGAGGTAAATAACATGACAATAAAATTAATGCAAGGTAATGAAGCATGTATTGAAGGTGCATTGAGGGCAGGAATGAGATTTTATGCTGGCTATCCAATAACGCCATCAACTGAATTAGCAGAATTGTCTTCTGTAGAATTACCAAAATTAGGTGGTAAATTTATTCAAATGGAAGATGAAATTGCTGGTATGGCTGCTACTATTGGAGCTTCTCTAACTGGTTTAAAATCAATGACTGCAACATCAGGTCCTGGGTTTAGTTTAAAACAGGAAAACATAGGATTTGCAGTAATTACTGAAGTTCCATGTGTCATAGTTAACGTACAAAGAGGTGGTCCAAGTACAGGTTTGCCTACATCTCCTGCACAAGCTGATATCATGCAAGCTAGATGGGGAACTCATGGTGATCATGCAATTATAGCTCTATATCCAAACTCTGTTAGAGAAATATATACTACAACAATTAGAGCATTCAATTTAGCAGAAAAATATAGAACTCCTGTAATATTATTATTAGACGAAATCGTAGGCCATATGAGAGAAAAAATTGAAATACCTGACGATAAAGAAATAGAAATTATAAATAGAAAGAAACCCACTTGTTCTCCTGAAGAATATAAAGCTTATGAAGTTAAAGAAGGCGAATATGTACCTGAGATGGCTTCTTTTGGTACAGGATATAGATATCATGTTACTGGACTAGTTCATGGCGATACTGGTTTTCCATCAGGGAATGAAGCGGTAGCGAATAAACTTATTAGAAGATTAGTAGCAAAGATAGAGGATAATGTTGATGATATTGCAACCTATGAAGAATATTTATTAGATGATGCAGATACTGCAATTGTTGCTTTTGGTGCTACATCAAGATCTGCTAGAGCAGCTATCGATAAGTTGAGGTCAGAGGGATATAAGGTTGGAATGTTCAGACCTATTACTATGTGGCCATCTCCTGAGAAACAGCTAACAGAATTATCTAAAAAGGTTAAGAGAATTGTAGTAGCTGAAATGAATGCTGGTCAGTATTTCCTTGAAGTAGATAGAATTGCTGGCAAACATACTTTAGTAGAGAAATATAGTAAGGTGAATGGAGAAATTATTTTACCTGAGGAAATTATTTCTTGTGTTAAGGAGGGTTATAATGCCTAGTCAATTAATTAAGGAATATTTTAGAGAAGATACATTGCCCCATATTTGGTGTCCTGGATGTGGCAATGGTATAGTAACTAGAAGTATAGTAAAAGCAATTGATACTCTAGGGCTGCAAAAAAATGATGTTTGTGTAGTATCCGGCATTGGATGTTCATCTAGAGCTTCAGGATATTTAGATTTCAATACACTTCATACAACCCATGGCAGGGCATTAGCTTTTGCTACAGGTGTAAAATTAGCAAACCCTAATCTCCATGTGATTGTTATTACAGGAGATGGAGATGCTTCTGCTATAGGAGGCAATCATCTAATCCATGCATGTAGAAGAAATATAGATATTACCGCAGTAATATACAACAACAATATTTATGGTATGACTGGTGGACAATACTCACCTACAACACCTACCGGTGATAAAGGAACTACTGCTCCGTATGGTAATGTAGATCCTAATTTTGATTTATGTGAATTGGCACATGCTGCTGGTGCTACATATGTTGCTAGAGGTACTGCATATGCTGCTAATGCACTTCAAAAGCTAATAGAAAATGGAATTAAAAATAAGGGGTTTTCTGTAATAGAAGCAATAACTGCTTGCCCTACTTATTATGGTAGAAAGAACAAAAAAGGTTCAGTAGTAGATATGATGAATGTAGTTAAGGAAACAGGCGTAAATAATAAAGCATGGGACAAATTAACTGATGAACAAAGAGAAGGTAAGTTCAAGGTCGGTGAATTCTATAATGAAACAAAACCTGAATATACTGAACAATATGCAAAAATTATAGCATCATTTAAAAAGGAGGTATAATATGGAACGCGTGGAACTTAGATTATCTGGTTCAGGTGGACAAGGGCTTATTACTGGGGGAATTATATTAGCTGAGGCTGCACTATATGATGGGTTAAATGTTGTTCAATCTCAATCATATGGCCCAGAAGCTAGAGGTGGAGCTAGTAAAGCAGAGGTTATCATCAGCAAGCATGATATACATTTTCCCAAGGTCACCAATTGTGATATATTATTATCTCTAACTCAATTATCATGTGATAAATATCTGAGCGGGTTAAAATCCGGTGGTACCTTGATTATAGATAGTTCCGTAGATGTACCGAAAAGAGATGATATTAAAGTATATCAAGTACCTATATTGGATACTGCAACTCATAAACTTAAGAAACCAATGGTTGCTAATATAGTTGCTCTGGGTGTTATTTATCAGGTGACAAAGATAGTAACAGAAGAATCTTTGGAAAGAGCAGTTTTAGATAGAGTACCTAAAGGAACAGAAGCGTTGAATAAAGAAGCTTTAAAAGAAGGACTTTCATTAATTAACTAGTAGAGGAGTTATAGAGGAATTTATATGAGTAAAAATCCCAATCTTATAAAAAGCATACAAAATAATTTTAGTAGAATGAGTAAGGGACAGAAAATAATAGCTGAATATATCATAAATAGTTATGATAAAGCTGCTTTTATGACTGCTGCATCTCTTGGCTCAAAGCTAAATGTAAGTGAATCTACTGTTGTAAGATTTGCTAATACATTAGGTTATAGTGGCTATAAAGAATTACAAAAAGAACTACAGGAGCTTATAAAAAATAAACTAACTACAGTACAAAGGTTAAATTTGCCAGATGGAATATCTGCAGGGGAGAACAATCTATCTAAAGTGATGGAAAGTGATATCGATAATATTAAAAAAACCATATCAGAAATTGATATGGACAGTATTCACAATGCTGTTGACTTGATGAGTAAAGGAAAACAGATATATGTAATTGGTCTAAGGAGTTCATCCTTCTTAGCAGGATATTTATGTTTCTACTTAAATTTTTTATTTTCAAATGTGAAGCTTATTAGTGCCGGAGCAAATGATATATTTGAGCAATTAGTAAAGGCTGAGAAAGATGATGTTATAGTAGGTATTACATTTCCAAGGTATTCAAAGAAAACTCTTGAAGCATTGGAATATGCCAAAGGTAAAGGTTGCTCAATAATAGCTGTCACTGATAGTTTGATTTCTCCTGCTACTAATAGGGCAGATGTCTCCTTAATAGCAAGAAGCGATATGATTTCCTTTATAGATTCTTTAGTAGCTCCCATGAGTTTAATAAATGCTTTTATAATTGCCCTTGGTCAAGCAAAGAAAAATGATTTAGAATCATACTTTGAAGATTTAGAGAAAATATGGCAAATTTATAATGTATATGACGAAAATAATATTGAATCATAAAAAAGAGAGAATTGATTCTCTCTTTTTTATAGGCAAATTTATCATATAAGATGTTATCATAAATGATATAAAAATTAAAAGATAAAATTACTATAATTTGATATAATATAATAAAAATCAATAATAAATAAGAGAGGTAAATATGTATAACAAAATCGGCATAATAGGTGCAGGTCCAGCTGGGATTATGGCTGCAGTCACAGCAGCTTCAAGAGGATTAGATGTTACATTGTTTGATAAGAATGAAAAAATAGGTAAAAAGCTTTTTATAACGGGTAAAGGTAGATGCAATATAACTAATTCTTCACCTATAGAAGATTTTTTCGATAATATTATTACAAATAAAAACTTCTTATATAGCAGTCTATATTCATTTACTAATGAAGATATTTTAAATTTACTACATAGTGAGGGATTGCAAACCAAAATTGAACGAGGTAATAGAGTTTTCCCTGAAAGCAATAAATCTAGTGATGTCATAAAAGCTTTTAACAATCTATTAAATAGAAATAATGTGAAAATCAGATTAAAATCTGATGTGAAAGGAATTATATTTTCTAAAGATCATTTTGTATTAACTATTGATGGCGAAAAATTATCTTTTGATAAGATAATTATTGCAACTGGGGGTAAATCATATCCTTCCACAGGTTCTACAGGAGATGGATATGTCTTTGCAAAACGCCTTGGCCATTCTATAGTATCTACTAAGCCTTCATTAGTCCCTTTAGAGATAGAAGCTCCTTGGATAAATGATATGCAAGGATTGTCTTTAAAAAATGTTAATTTGAAAGCTATTTGTGACAATAAATTAATACACGAAGAATTTGGAGAAATGATATTTACTCATTATGGCATTTCAGGTCCTATAGTTCTTTCTACAAGTAATTATTTACATGGCAATTATAAAAAGATTATTTTTTCGTTGGATTTGAAACCGGCATTAGATATTGATAAATTAGACGATAGAATATTAAGAGATTTTAATATTTATAATAATAAACATTTAAAAAATTCATTAAATGATCTATTGCCTCAAAAGATAATACCATGGGTGATGGAATACTCTCAAATATCTCCTGAAAAAGTTGTAAACCAGATTACAAAGGAAGAAAGATTGAGATTGGTTAACACCATAAAAGCTTTTGATATGGAATATAAAAGTTTTAGGCCTATTGAAGAAGCAATTGTTACCTCTGGAGGAGTGTCTACAAGAGAGATAAATCCTTCTACAATGGAGTCAAAAATAATACCAAATCTTTTTTTTGCTGGAGAAGTAATTGATGTTGATGCATTGACAGGTGGCTATAATCTACAAATAGCATATTCTACAGGGTACCTGGCAGGCATGAATGTTTAATATTCTTGTTACTATTCACAGTCAATCACAGCAGATAAAGAAAAATGATAAAAATCCTAAGGGAACATTTGCAGGAGTGACTATAATTCTTAGTGAATGGAAGATAAAAATCCGTTAAGCAGCTTTCATGTCCCTAAAGATAGACCACTAAGGGAATTGAAAGATGTAGGATTTTTGTCTGGAATGAGCTATAGAATTATTCATCTCCGAAACCGTGAGTGTGTATTTTTATCATTTTTCGATTTTATACAATTTAAAGTACTGTGAATAGTAACATATTCTTACTTTCCAAAGTAAATTATAGCTATTTTACTTGTATAGATTTAGTTTTTAATATATAATTTAGAGATGAATTGATTACATAAATTAGTTATTAATATAGATTATGGAGGCTTAACATGAAGAAAGATGTTTTTTCTATTGCTGTAGATGGACCTGCAGGGGCTGGTAAAAGCACTATAGCAAAAAAAATTGCTAAAGCACTTGATATTGAATATATTGATACCGGTGCTATGTACAGAGCTTTGACATTAAAAGCTATTGAGAATAATCTAAATCCACAAAACCCTGAGGAAGTAATCAACATACTAAGTGATACCGATATCGATTTTATAGATAATCATATTTTTATAGATGGGAAGCAGGTCGATGAAGAAATCCGAGAAAATATTATTAATAAAAATGTATCCTATGTAGCAACCATTAAAGAAGTGCGGGATTATATGGTGAAGCTCCAAAAGGGAATGGCAAAAAAGAAATCTTTAATCATGGATGGAAGGGATATCACTTCTGTAGTACTACCTAATGCAGATTATAAGTTTTTTATTACTGCTTCTGTAAAGGAAAGAGGCAAAAGAAGGTATAAAGAATTAATTGAAAATGGAGAAAAGAATATTAGCCTAGAACAAATTATAATGGAAATCAAACGCAGGGATGATATAGATAGCAATAGAAAAATTGCTCCTTTGATAAAGACTCAAGATGCCTATCTTTTAGATACAACAAATAAGACTATAGATGAATGTATAAATGAAATTGTATCTATTGTTATGGGAGGGAAATAATTGTTTTATAGTATCGTAAAACCATTGGTTGGCATATTCTTAAAGTTATTTTATAGGGTACGAGTGACAGGTTTAGAAAATGTTCCCCAAAGTGGTAAGTTGGTAATTTGTTCTAATCACGCAAGTAATTGGGATCCATTGCTTATATCGATCGTATTTCCTAGACAAATATCTTGGATGGCAAAAAAAGAATTATTTGGAAATAAAATCCTTTCATTTATATTATGTCATTTAGGTGCATTTCCAGTGGACAGAGGAGCATCTGATATTTCAGCCATTAAAAATGCTCTTAAGGTATTAAAAAATGATAAGGTACTTGGAATATTTCCTGAAGGAAAAAGAGTAGAGGGATTGGACTTAAATAATGCAAAACCTGGAGTTGCACTACTTACGGTTAGGTCAAATTCAGTGGTACTACCATTAAATATATCAAGTGATTATAAATTATTTAATACCGTAAATATTGTCATTGGCAAACCTATTGATTTTTCAGAAGAACATGTACAAGCTAAGGACTATACAAAGCTTAGTCATCAAATATTGTACTCAATATATGAATTAAGACAGGAGGAATAAGTTGAATATTATTATAGCTGATAATTCAGGATTTTGTTTTGGAGTTAAAAGAGCAGTAGATAAATCAATTGATGTATTGAAAAACTCTAGAAAAAGAGTTTATTCCTATGGACCTTTAGTGCACAATGAACAGGTTGTTTCTCGATTGGAAAATATGGGGTTAAATTCTTTAGAAGACTTAAATAATATAAAAGAGGGAACTATAATTATTAGATCCCATGGTGCTTCTAAAGAAATTAAGGAATATATTGAGAAATTAGGACTGGATTTAGTTGATTGTACATGTCCTTATGTAATGTCTATTCATAATAAGGTTGAAGAATTTTTAAATAAAGATTATGATATAGTCATTGTAGGAGATAGAAATCATCCTGAAGTAATAGGAATAAATGGTCATTGTGACAATAAAGCCTATATTATTAATTCGGAAGAAGAAGCAAATGACCTACCATTGTTTGATAGGGTTTGTATAGTATCTCAAACTACAAATAGAATTGAAAAATTTGAGCTATTATCTGAAATTGTAAAAAATAAAGCCAAGGAAGTGCAATTATTTAATACCATCTGCAATGCAACAAAGGTAAGACAAAAATCTACGGAAGAAGTAGCTAAAAAGGTAGATGCTATGTTAGTTATAGGTGGCAAAAATAGCTCTAATACTAAAAAGTTGGTTGAAATAAGTAATAAACATTGTAAAAATGTATTTCATATAGAAACCATTAAAGATTTATCTTTACAAGATATACAAATATTTAATACAATAGGAATAACGGCAGGTGCATCTACACCTGATTGGATAATTAAGGAGGCTGTTGAAGTAATGGATAATCTGAATAAAGACGAGATGATGGAAGCAATTGATAGTTCTTTCACTAAAATTCATAGAGGGGATGTAGTTAAGGGCACTGTTTTATATGTAACTGACAATGAAGTAATGGTTAATATAAACTATAAAAGTGATGGTATAATAACTAGAGATGAATTATCTAAAGACCCAGAAGTGAAGCCAAAAGATACTATAAATGTAGGTGATGAAATCAATGTTTATGTATTGAAATTAGATGATGGTGAAGGTAATGTAGTGTTGTCTAGTAAAAGAGTTGATGCTTTAAAAGCTTGGGATACATTAGAAGAAATATTTAATAATAAGGAAGATGTTGACTGTAAGGTTATATCTGTTGTAAAAGGTGGATTAACTGTATTGGTTAATAATATTAACGGTTTCATGCCAGCTTCACATGTATCCACAAATTATGTTTCTAACCTTGATCAATATAAAGGTAAAACACTGAAATCTAGAATTATAGATTTTGACAAGGATAAGAAAAAAGTCATTGTTTCTAGAAAAGAAGTGGAAAAAGAAGAACTTGAAATCAAAAGAGAAAAACTTTGGGATGGTCTAGAGGTTGGTGCTACAATAGAAGGTATAGTTCAAAGGCTTACAGATTTTGGTGCTTTTATTGACTTAGGCGGAGTAGATGGTTTAATTCATATTTCTGATCTGTCATGGAATAGAGTTAAACATCCTTCAGACGTACTTGAAATAGGTGATAGAGTTGAAGTTAGGGTGCTATCATTAGATAAAGAAAAAAACAGAATATCTCTTGGCCTAAAGCAAACTATTGAAGAACCATGGAAAGTGTTTATTAATAATGTAAAAGAGGGAGATATCGTTGAAGGTAAAGTAGTCAATTTATTAGACTTTGGTGCCTTTATAAGACTTAATGAAGGAGTAGATGGATTACTTCATGTTTCACAGATATCTAAGGAACATGTTAACAAACCTTCTGATGTATTAAAAACAGGAGATATCATTACTGTAAAGGTAATCGAAATCAATGAAGATGAAAGAAGAATTAGCTTAAGTTCTAAAGATGTAGATGAAACCCCTACAGATGAAGAAGATAGTGAAGAATAAATAAACAAAAAAATTACCATTTCTACCTTTTTCAACATTTTATAAATTTTTTAAAGGAATTTGTCTGAAAAAAGTTATTAATAATTGAAGGATTTTTAATAATATTTAAAGAATTATAATACTGTTGACTAAAAAGGGGGCGAGAATATGGAATTTGGCGTTGAATATACAATTTCTGAGGTATCTGAAATGACAGGCTATGCCCCTCATGTTCTCAGATATTACGAAAAGGAATTTGAAATTGAAATACCTAGAACGGACTCGAATCATCGATATTATACAACAAAGGAAATTGAACTAATACAATATATCAAGATGCTTCAGGATAAGGGTTTTAGTAATAAACAAATAAAGCTAATCATTTCATCACCTGAACTAGTTATTTCAAATTCAAATGATACTTCACTTGAGGTAATTGGTAATAATGATATAGATGCATCAAGCATAGCCATTGAAGTAAGCAGGTCTTTAGAGGATGTTTTCTTTTCAAGATTGAATGAAATTATAACAAAAGGCAATCAGGATAATATGGGTTTGATTCAAGAACTAAAGGATGAAATAATATCCTTAAAGCAAGAGATTAGCTCTAAGGAAAGGGATGTTTTAATTTGCGAAAATGCAAAATTAAAAATGAGACTAAAGGAAAAAACCTATGAAATCCTAGAGCTAAAGGACAAATTAAAGAAACACGAGGAATCACAAATAGGATTTTTTAAAAGACTATTTGGACTTACTAATATTAAATAAATTATTTAGAGTGGTTATCCACTCTTTTTTCATGACCTAACCCATGACCTAACCCAATTTACAATGATTTTTCGTAAATTGATGGTAAATCAGATGTGGCGGAGTCTAAATTTTATTTGGCTAACGTAGCCAACTCGTGGTATAATGAAGTTTAAGATAATTAAAGGAGAGATTTTCTATAATATGAAGAAGTATCTTATAAGCACATTTGGATGTCAGATGAATGAGCACGACTCAGAAAAAATTGCATGGATTCTTGATGGTATGGGCTATGAATTGACTAATAATAGAGAAGAAGCTGATTTGATAATATTTAATACCTGTGCTGTAAGAAAAAGCGCTGAAGAAAGAGTATTTGGTCAGTTAGGAGAACTAAAGGCTTTAAAGAGAAAGAATCCAGATTTAATTTTGTCTGTATGTGGCTGCATGATGCAAAGAGAAGATATAAGAGAAGTAGTAACAAGCAAATACAGACATGTAGATATAATCTTTGGTACAAATAATATTCACAAACTACCTCAGCTTATTAGCAGACATTATGAAACAGGAAAGACTATTATAGATATTGATGAGGAAAATAGAGAAATAGAAGAGAGTATAGATGCCAATAGAAAATATTCATATAAGGCGTTTGTAAATATAACATATGGCTGTAACAATTTTTGTACTTATTGTATAGTTCCGTATACTCGTGGAAGAGAAAGAAGTCGTAATCCCGAAAGTATAATTGCTGAAATAGAAGACCTTGCAAAGAATGGCTGCAAAGAAGTTACTTTATTAGGTCAAAATGTTAATTCATATGGTAAAACTTTGGATAGCAATTATTCTTTTGCGGATTTATTAAAGGATGTAAATAACATTGAAGGAATTGAGAGAATTAGATTTATGACCTCACATCCTAAGGATATATCAGATGATGTAATTAGTTGTTATGCCACTCTTGATAAGCTTTGTGAGCATTTGCATTTACCTATACAATCCGGAAGCAATAAAATATTAAAGGCTATGAACAGAAAGTATTCTAGAGAAGATTATTTGACAATAATCAAAAAAGTAAAAAATGTATTACCGGATATTGCTATTACAACTGATATAATCGTAGGTTTCCCGGGAGAAACAGAAGAAGATTTTGAGGAAACACTAGATATAGTAAAAAAGGTTCAATATGATTCAGCCTTTACATTTCTTTATTCAATAAGAGAAGGTACTAAAGCAGCCACAATGGAAAATCAAGTACCTGATGATGTAAAACATGAAAGATTTCAAAGACTATTAGATACTTTGTATCCAATTGGTCTAGAAAAAAATGAAAAATTAATAGGTGAAATAGTAGAAGTATTAGTTGAAGACGTAAGTAAAAATAATGATAAAATATTGAATGGACGTACAAGAAGTAGTAAATTAGTTCATTTTCCAGGTGATAAAGAATTAAT
>ENA-UOOR01001916-UOOR01001916.1-fermentation-metagenome-genome-assembly--contig:-NODE-1916-length-22685-cov-145.161025_pt1 | contig 22685 bp, 19 predicted proteins | sample MGYA00245780_ERZ724029 | MGnify/ENA primary metagenome ERZ724029 (study PRJEB28704, sample SAMN03018315) | fermentation metagenome | biome: anthropogenic terrestrial biome; feature: soil... | reverse complement strand
TAAAATTCAAACTGATGAAATAATAGAAATGCTTATAGATGAACATTTACTGGACAAGGTGACGGCCAAGGCGAAAGCCAGTCCCTATACTCCCCTGCAGCCGGAGGATATTCTGGAACCATAGATTTAACCAGACTTAACCGTTTAAGCTCCAGTTTAAAAACCTTATGTGTTTTTACATAAAAAACAGAGTTGATTTATACTCGGAACCAATTGATTTGTATTATCTTAGTATTTAACATATCACAAAAAACAATAAGATGGTTGCTGAAACGACAGACAAATTAAGGAAAAGGCATACCGGACGGAACGTGCAGAGGGTCCGGATGTATTTTGGTGTGAAACAGGAAGCTTTGGCTGCTGATCTGGGTATAAGCTAGCAGGAAGTGTCGAAGATTGAACAGCAGGAAGAAATTGAAGAAGAAGTGCTATCGCAGATTGCCGGCGTGTTGGGAATCCTGTTATCTATATTCACATGTTCGCATTTTGGAAGTTCGCATTTTGGAAGTTCGGAAAATAAACTTATATTTGCAGAAATAATATCCTATGCAGAGTGTGCCTTTTACATACGGACGAATTACTGAACCTATTGATTTTACCGATAGAGATAGCGAAATAACGCTATTGAAACGAAACTTCAACGCAAGAGTAAATACCATAATCATTTCGCCTCGTCGATGGGGCAAATCCTCGTTGGTGAAAAAAGCGGCAAGTGAAGCTGTTAAACAAAACGATACATTGAAAGTTTGTTTTATCGACATTTTTAATTATCGAAACGAAAATGAGTTTTATCTAGCATTGGCGAACGAAGTATTGAAATCTACTTCATCAGAATGGGAAGAGTTGGTTCAAAATGCTAAAACATTCTTATCGAGACTGATTCCTTCCGTTTCATTCTCACCTGACAAACAAACAGAACTCTCTTTTGGAATTGGATGGGATGAAATGCAAAAACATCCGGACGAGATATTAGATTTAGCTGAAAAAATAGCTCATCGAAAAGAAATCAATATCATTGTATGTATTGATGAATTTCAGTCGGTTGCCTCGTTTCCCCAACCCGAAATGTTTCAGCGAAAACTGCGCGCTCATTGGCAAAATCATACGCGTGTAAGCTATTGTTTATATGGGAGTAAACGGCATATGTTGTTAGATGTTTTCACCAATCCATCCATGCCGTTTTATAAATTCGGACATATACTTTTCTTAAAAAAGATAGATTCTGCACATTGGATAAATTTTATTCAAAAACGTTTTGATGATACCGGAAAGCAAATTTCTGACCATGACGCAGCATTGATAGCCTCTCTCGCCGATAATCATTCGTATTACGTGCAGCAACTCGCGCAACAAACTTGGTTTAGAACGAACAAAATGTGCAAAACTGAAAACGTAACTGCCGCCCGCGAAGACATTGTGGATCAATTAAGCCTGTTATTTGCAAACCTAACCGAGACTTTATCCTCATTGCAATTAAATATTTTACGTGCAATTATTTCCGGCGAAAAACAATTAACAGCACAAGATACGCTCAAAAAATACCGAATGGGAACTTCGGCAAACGTAGTGCGAAATAAAAAACAATTGATAGTAAACGAAACGCTTATTGAGGAAGATAACGTCCTATCTTTTTCTGACCCAATGTACAGATACTGGCTCGAATCACGTTTTTTCAAGATTATTCCTTGATGATAAGAAAAGTCTATCAACCCTAAATATAAAATGACAAACGGTACTCGTAAATAAATATGAAACGCTACACTCAAACCCTCGAATATACATCTTCCCCGCAGGCTGATGGAGCATTTTAAGAACAGTGGAAGGCTTCACCGCTGCTGTATTTTGCTTCAAGGTGGTAACGGAACTGGGTTAGTCCATAACCATTGGGTACGTCTCTACGGTATTCTTCCCAAAGCGCTGCACTGTTGTTGGACTCATCGAGAACATTTCGAAGGAAAATAGAACGTGTACGTCGGCTTCGGGGTATGACACAAGCTGAGTTAGGAGAATTGCTTGGTATTACGAAGCAGGCAATCTCAAAAATGGGACAAAACGAGAAACTGGAAGATGATAAAATTAAACAGGTTGCCGAGGCTTTGGGTGTTACAGAAGAGGGATTGAAAAACTTTACCGAAGAAACTGTTCTGTATTGCACAAATAATTTTTATGAAAACTGTCATGTGAGTGCTTCAAATATCGGACCTATTTCCACTGTAGAAAATCTGAATCACTTTTCCATGGAACAGGCCATCAAACTTTTCGAAGAACTGATAAAAATTGAAAGGAAAAAGTTCGAATCTTTAAAAAAAGAGAAAGAATAGAACTGCTCAACATCCTGCAGGTTTTCTCCAACCATTATATTTCCAAAAAAGCAGCGGATGAACTGACCGCTGCCAAAGACCGGGAAATTACCTGGCTGAGAGAAGAAATCCTATACCTGAGAACGAAAATAGACCGATTGCAGGAATGCGACGAACGCTAAAGGACAACCGGGCATTCACTTCCACAATTACTACCGCAATCGCCCGGCAATGATGAAGGAGTTGAAGCTATTTATTGTAAGTGGTAAAGTTCGCCGGCGGTAACAGATAATCCAACAAGAGCATCATCCGATATAAAACCAATATTTTCGTGCGGAAATTGATCTACAAACTCATCAAACATTTTACTTTCCCACGCCATATATCTTTCGTTCAAATGATATACCTCATTAGGCACGACTTCCACAAAATGTGTGTCTGAAAGTTTATCATGTTCGTACCGAACACGGGTTTCGGTGAAATCGTTAATAAAGGATTGTAACTTTGAAATTATAAATTCGTTAGGTGTCATTGCTTTTACGGAATAGGCAAAGCTATCATGAGAAATAAAAACTCTGCTCTCTCTACCTCAAAATGCTGCAAGTTGACATACTGGAGAGACATCCGACAGGGGTTGAACTACTTTGCTCAACCCCTAAATTTGTTAATCACTTACCTATTTTTTTGTAAATCTCAATGCCCGGAAGTTGAACCCGGAGTCTTCTATATAGAATTTCACCCGCTGTTCACCCTCATCAAGATGAATTTCCAACGGCGGTAAAGGATGCCACCTCCAACTACTCCAGCTTCCATTATTGGGAATATGGATTGTTCCCGTCACATTCTCGTTATTGACTTCAACGTGGAACCTGGCGTTGTTACCGTTTGCTGAAACATTTGCTTCAACTAAATACGCTCCAGCCTCTTCCACATTCAGGGTATAGACAAGCCACTCGTTTGCTGAAGTATAACCTATGTTGTTCCCGTTTCCCTCAACCTCTACCGGGGTGCCGCGCGTATCACCATTGGCGAGCCTATAGCTGTCGTTGCCCGTTTTGTTTTCCGGCTCGTTATCATGGAACGCAAAACCCTCACCGCCAAAATCAAAATTTGCAGCCGGAACCTCACAGGGTGCAGAGGAAGAAAGTATGTGAGGCCCTTTGAACGGACGGGTATATTTACCATCTACAACTACCCTTTCCACAATATTACCCGACTGAAAAACAACGGAAGTCACACCTTCACCCGTAATAGTGATCACACCATCTTCCACCCGGGCTATATTAGGATTTTCAGAATACCAGATGATATCCTCCGAATAGTTGTAGTTCTCAGGATGGCAGGTCGCAATTACGGTAGCCTTATCACCATATAACAGTTCCAAATGCGACTCGCTCAATTCGACAGACTCAAGAGGAACTTTTACAACGCTCGTCACCTCCACCCTGTTTTCAAGATCGCCTGCTTTAACAATAATATACGTGACCCCGGCGCCAACGGCCTTAACCAGGCCGTCCTTGTCTACGGTAGCCACAGAAGCATCATCCGAACTCCACCGATAGACATAGGTGCCATCCGTAGGGCTGGCAATAAGTTGAACTTCATCTCCCACAAAAAGGGCAAGGGAAGACTTGTTAACAAAGAACGCTCCTTTAACCTCTGTCCTCAAATTCTCCTCACAACCGGTCAAAAGAAAACAGAAAAGCGGGAAGAGGAAAAATATAGTTTTTAAATTGTGTTTCATATTGATAAGATATTTATTTTAAAACTCTGTTACAATCAAAACCGGATCGTGATCCGAAGGACATCTGCCATAAGGCCTGTCATCAATTACACGATACTGTAGCAGCTTAACATTTTTGCTGACAAAGATATAATCGATCCTGTTTTTTGATGCTTCAAACGGTTTTAACTGATTGAACGTGCCTTCCGGGCCCAGCGGCTCTTCAGCCAGATCCCTTGCATCATAAAGCTGTCCGTAAGCTTTCAGGATGGAGATGGGCTCCGAACCGGGTTGACAGTTGAAGTCACCCGAAGCAAAGAAAGTGTATTGGTTTTTGACGATCTCTTTTATCTTTGATAAAAGCAATTTCGCCGATTCTACCCGGGCTACCGCTCCTTGATGATCGAAATGGGAGTTGAAGAAATAGAACACGTTGTATGTTTCTCTATCCCTGAACTTTCCCCATGAACAGATTCTTCGGTAGTTCACCGCATCCCAACCGTAACTCGGTTTTTCAGGGGTATTGGAAAACCAGAAACTGCCCTCATCCAGCAACTCGAACCGATCTGTTTTATAGAAAATTGCAGAAAACTCCCCGTTGTCGCCACCGTCTCTACCTGTCCCGGTGTAGTGGTATTTCTTAAATTGGTTTACGATATCTGTCAGGTGTACTTTGGTCCCTTCCTGGGTACCCCAAATATCAAAATCGTAATGGTTGACAATCGTATAGACAAGCTCTCTTCGATCGGGCCATCCTCCAACCAACAAATTATAGGAGCCGGAAGAAAACCGGCTGTACTCATTGCTTTGCTTAACCGGAACAACGATATCCTTTACATCAGAATGGCCGTTAAACCTGACGACAACCGTTCCGTCCCTTTTACTGTCGGAGCGATTCAGTGCTGAAGCAACAAAGTGATGCCTTTTGACCCATTTATCGATAACTTCACTCTCCTTCTCTACTATCCATTGGGGAAGCTCCATTGAATAAGAGAGGTTTGAAGAGATGTCGAAACAGAACTCCAATGTCTGATTTTCATTGAAATAAATTTGAGTTTGGCTGACTGTGGCCTGTGGAGTTTCTGAAAGCTGCTTCACTTTGATATTTCTGACAAGCTCTTTGACCCGCACGGTCAACTCTGAAGATCTCTCCTTCCCGATCTCTTTGTTCATTTCCACAGAAATCCGGATTTTATTGCTGTTTTCCGGAATAATCTCCGCTTTGCACCAGCTATCTGTTGACTCTACCGTAAAATTAGCGTTACTTCTTACCTCAACAATCTTTTCACCTGCTTCGGGCCAGAAGACTACTTCGTTATGAGTCAACTCTAAAAAAGTTATCTCAGCAACCTTACTTTTGCCACAGGCAAGAAACGGAATTATTGATAAAAAAGTTACAAAGAATAATGATATTTTGTTACTACTCATTTACACTGTATATTATATAATTTATTCGCTATGTTGTAAACATCAAATTACTCTCCGGCAAATTCAAGACGAAGTTCCTCCTTCATCTCAATTGTATTACCTGCATCGTTTATATAATTGTATCTTATGAGAAAAACCTTATAGTTTTTGAATGGGGTCTCCTCAATAAAAAACATATTTGGGAAGTTGATATCTCCGTTAATCTGAGTTAACCTCAAATCCTTGTAGGGAGAGATGATAATATTGCCATCATCACCAATTTCAAGGATTATGCCATATTTATTTATAACTTCCGTATCAGGCTGAAATGCGATATTATCAGCCAGTATCCTTACCTTATTCCTACTTACAGGATGCATTGTCTTAATACCGGGAAGCTGCACACTCCCCCTAAATGCCCTCATCGTATAGTTGGTCTGTGGCTTCTGGGTTGCATAATCATTTTTAAGCAACACACGGTAGAGTACATTACTCTTTTTATGATTGATTTCATAAGAAGAGTATGAGTCGACCTTTATCGGTATAAAGTAGGTTGAATCAGGAGAAAGTCCCTCCGGGCGGATTGCAATTTTCATTCGTCCATTTCTCTCCCCGACAGGTATGGTCAAGCTATAATCATCAATATCGTACATTTTTTCCGGTAGTAATCTTGCGTAATTCTTTCGATCGACATCGAAATTCAACATATTGTATCTGTTGTAAGCTTCCAAGTCGGGAAGAAGTTTAACTTTGATCTCTTTTTCGGAAGGGAGAGTTCCTCCACAGGTCGCAGCAATATAACCATATGACTCAGGTTCGTTCAGGTCATGAACGCCTTCAAAGATATTGTATGTCCCCTCACTTTGCAGTGCAAAAATTGTCTTATACTGCTCTTTCTCAAAAATATCGTCATTATTGCATGAATAACAACTGAATAATACTACGACTACCAATAATATAATTGATCTGTTCATAATTCTATGATTGTTAATAATTATTTTACCATCCAGGATTCTGGTCCAAAGAAGGGAGACGACGAATCTCAGCTCTGGGTAATGGCAGAAACACCATTTTTTTATTTATAATCCGGCTCCCTATTCTTGCCGTATTCGGAACAACTCTCTGATAGAATCCCTCCTTATTGGCATCCACGTTCATCCCGGTGATCCTGTCATTTTCCACGTTTTCATAGATCCCCCACCTTCTTACATCATAGAACCTCCTGTTCTCAAAAAGGAATTCAATCATTCTTTCTTTCTCGAGCAACTCTTGTATCTTCTCCTGACTTTGCAGCTCAGCATCACTGAGTCCCGGCAAACCTGCACGATAGCGCACTTGGTTGAAGGCATTGGCAATCTCATTCACATCCCTCGAAAATGTGTACGTTTCCCCGTTCAATTCAACCGTATGGGTTGTTGTGAGGTTGTTCAAGGCTTCGGCGTAACTGAGTAGAATTTCCGCATACCGGATCATTGGGAACACCTTGTCAACCACTCGTGCGTTTGTTCCGGACCAGGCATCCATGGGGTGAATATACTTCTTCACTACATATCCGGTTGGTGTATGGTCTACCAAAGCGCTCGGATTCGATTTGCCGTTTGGTGAATCGTAGTAGTAAGTAACCGTGAGATTATAGTCTCCGGCGGAAGAGGCGGAGATGCAGGGCCAATACGCTTCACTAAAACCGATGCTGGCGTAGAATCTCATTTCGCGGTTTACATACATGTTATAAACTCCCGCGTTAAGCCTGTAACCGGAAAAAGAACGTATGCCGGAGGTAAAGCCCTCTTCGGAGTAAGGGAACGCATCGCTGGCATTGTCAATTGTTCTTCCGTCCTGCATATAATATGAATCTACTACTTTTTGGGGAACGGCCATTCCGCCCCATCCTCCATGAACAATTGGGAACGAAGCTCTTGTATAGCTTCTTAACCCGTCGGATTTCCTTGCCCAAATAAACTCGGGGTTTACAGATGGCACGCATTCGCCGTTAAACATTTCCGAATAGGACTTATAATGATCAATTCCGCCTGCTCCTGCCGGAAATTTTTCATGATAGGATTGATCGTGAACATTTTCAGGAAGCAATGGAGTCTGTTCATCTGCTTCTACTGCGTAAAGTCTGTAGAGAGGACCTCCGGCCAAATCCATATCTATAACTCTTCTGGCTGCAGCTGCAGCCAATGCCCATCGGCTCTCATCATAGGCTTGGGAAACGTATGTTGCTCCGTCTGTTGAGCGTTTCCAGTCACCGAAATAGGTTCTGGCAGCTTGTCCGCCATTATACAAGGGGCTCGCATGCTGAAGGCGAAGACGTGCGACAAGGGAATATGCGGCCCCTTTGGTAGGTCTTCCAAAATCAAGAATTGGAACGGTTACCGGCATATATTCTGCGGCTTTCTCAAATTCATCACATATATACTCTACCGCTTCGTCGTACGTGCTTCTGGGACGATCGTAATACTCAATTGGTTCGTTCGTCTCAATCACCTCATCTCCCAGGATAATGGGAGGACCGAACTCCATCAGTAACTTGTTGTATGCATAGGCCCGTATAAAGCGGGTATAGCCAAGTATATTTATTCTATCCGAAGCGGACATTTCCGGCACCTCATCAATCCGGGTCAAAATGGTATTGCATTTTCGAATGATCTTGTAGAGGTTCTTGTAGTTGTTCCCGAACGGCCCTAAATTGTCGGGGGTAATATACCCCAAAACAAAACGCATCCCCGAGTAACTGCTTGAACCATCAACATTAAACATGGTAAATGCCTCGTCGGTAGCCAATGGTCCCAACACGTCCTGTCCAGAAGTACTGAAAATCTGTCCCTCATCGCTGAACATCGCTGCAGCACCCCACATATAGGCTTCTACATAGCGGGTCTGGGTGAATATGGAGTCCACTTTGAACTCATCATCAAAATAACTGTCAATATTCAGGAAATCCTTGCACGACGAAAAAAAGATCGGGAAAGAGATAACTGAAAGGAGGATGGATAATAATTTTAATCTGTCCATTATATATATGTGTGTTAAATATTTATATAAAGTTGGAAAGTAAAAACCGAGGGGATCGGATAGGCGCGCCCATTGTAACGGGCCTGCTCCGGATCAAACAGTTTTACCTTGTCCCATACAAAAAGATTTGTCCCTACCAGTTGCAAATCAAGAGATGAAATTCCAATTCTTCTTAAGGAATGGAGTTTCAAATTATAATTCAGTGTCATCTCTTGCAATCTCAAATATCGGGCATCACCTTTCCAGAAATCTGATAACTGCGAGTTGTTGCTGTTGTATCCATACTGAAGCCTAGGGAAGCGTGCGCGTGGATTTTCGGCAAGCGAAGATTCAATCCCTGCCTGTGCGGCGTATTCCCTTGGTATCCACCTATTAGAAGGATCGCTTATGATTGCCAATACATTTCCGGTTGCTCCGCCGTGAAATGGGACATAACCCATTCCGTTTCCAGACTGTCCAACATGATAATAATCTGTCTTCCCAGTTCCTTTAAACATGACTCCAAGTGTAAAATCCTTATATCTGAATTCACCACCAAATCCATACATTAAGCGGGGATAAGTACTGTAGGATAGAGGAACCTTATCCTCATCGTTAATCACACCATCAGCGTTAATATCTTTATATTTGATATCACCGGGTGCAACATCTCCAAACTGTTGCCTGGGACTATATTTAATATCATCTTCATCATTGAAAAGCCCTAAACTTTGGAAACCTCTGATTACGTTATAGGGGTATCCTGTATGCTCAAGGTAGGGATATTCAAGATAGAGTTGTTCCCAGTTTTGAATCAAATTGGTAGAATAAGTATAGTTTCCTCTTAGCACAAAGCTCTTATTTGCATCAATTTGATGACTGAAACTAATATTTCCATCAGAACCGTAACTTTTCATCTTTCCCACGTTACCGTATGGCATGGAGATTACTCCTACATAATCGGGTACCTGAACTCTTGGTTGAAAGATGCCATCACGCTGGTCTTCAAAGAAGTCTACAACAAATTCAACTTTGTCATTAAGCAAGCGCCCTTCAAAACCTAGGTCTTTCTTCAGCGCCTTCTCCCATTTTAAGTTATCTGCACCCACAATGGTTTCGTTAATAGTCTCTACACTGTTCCCTCCCCATATTGAGTTCTGTCCGATATTTACCATCGTTAGATAAGGGAATCTGCGGCTTGTAATTCTATCATTTCCAACTGTACCGTATGAAGCACGTATCTTGAAAAAATTTAACCATGGCAAGCTATTCTTTACCAATATATAATTTGTAGGGCTCCACCCAAGAGCAAGAGAGGGAAAGAAACCATATTGTTTCCCTGGCTGGAAATTCTCTGAACCGGTATAACCAAAGTTCACATCCATCATATAAGTATCTTTAAAACTATATGTTAAACGACTCGAAACTCCTTGATATCTCAGTGGAATAGCCGCCAAGCTACTCACTGCATCCTTAGTAGCTTTCTCATCACTAAGATAGTAGTAAAGCAGACCTGTAAACCTGTGATCATCTGTAAAGAGTTTTTCGTAGCTAAGTGTACTCTCAAAATGATATTTTCTATATTGGTTTACCTGCTTGTTATATCTGGCTGGTACTGCCTGCACGTTCTCTTTCATGATCAGGCTTCCGTTTGTATTCCTGCCCAATGCCTGATAAAGTGCCGGTTGAACATATCTCTGTTCCCAGAAGTTACTATAAATATCGTAAGCTCCTTGTACCTTAAGCTTAAGTCCATCTAGCATTTTCTTCAGATCTTGGTTTATTGCCATTGTCATCTTACCTTGATAATTCTGGCTAGAAGATTGCCCTGTATGGTTGATTAACACATATGGAGAAGATAGATCATTCGCACCAGCAGCAGGAAGAAGTCCGTTCGAATATTTGGTGGGAAAAAGAAGTGGATTCAATTGTGACTGTGCATTCCAAATATAGTCTGTATTTGCCATACCCGGTTCGCTTCTCACTGCTAAATAACCATCCGTACCAAAATAAATACTTGTCATTTTTGTCAGGTTAAGGTCTATATTGAGCCTGTAGTTATAGGTATTATAACCTACATTGGAACTGTAAACACTGCTCTTGTCCTGTTTATATGCTGCCGTTTCGTCGCTCAGTCCCAGACTTAGAAAATACCTTGCCACTTCACCCCCCCCCCTAGCGCTTACATAGTAGCTTTGCTCAAAAGAGTGATTATTAAGTATCTCTTTCTGCCAATTGACGTTTGGGTAAAGATCATTATCAAGACCGTATCGTATAATATCAAGATCTACATCATTATAGGCAGGGGCAGATCCCCTTACTGATAGAGCTTCATTAACAAGATTCGCGTAATCATATGCACCTAAATATTTAGGCATCCTTCGTAAAACAGAGAGAGAAAAATTAGTTCGTGCAGTGATAGAAAGTTTCCCTGACTCACCCCTTTTAGTGGTCACTAAGACTACCCCATTTGCTCCTCTTACACCATAAACCGCTGTTGCTGAAGCATCTTTCAAAACAGAAAAACTTTGTATATCTGCTGGATCAATGGAGTTTATATTGCCTTCCAAGCCGTCAATCAACACTAAAGCGCCACTACTGGCACCAAATGTACCAATACCACGAATCCAAAATTCAGAAATATTTTTTCCAGGCTCACCGCTTGTCTGCATAGAAATCACCCCTGGAACTTTGCCGCCAAGCAAGTTAGCAACGGAAGCAACAGGAGTTTGCAAATCTTTCACATCTACCGATGTAACTGCCGCCAAAGAACTTATTCGTCGTTGGCTACCCATTCCTACAACAACAAGTTCATCCAACTCTTCGGAGTCTACATTCAACCGAATTTCAATGTCTGACTCTTCCTTCACAACTACATATTCCACAGTTTCTAAACCAACGAAGGAAATAACAACCACGTCCCCGATCTTAACATTGATCGTGAACTTTCCATCTATATCAGTAATTGTACCAATACCTACCTGATCTTTAAGAAAGACAGTCGCACCGGGCAGCGTAATTCCTGTATCATCGTAGACTGTCCCTTTCAATGTAAATGCAATTCTCTGCTGTGCATTTGCAAAAAAGAATAGCTGAAGAAAAAGCAATAGCATAAAATTTCTTTTCATTCTGATAATGTATTTTATTTATATCTGTTATTCAATGGCCAGTTTACGCAATCTGTTATTACCCCAGTCCGCGATATAGACTGTACCTTCTTTATCCACCCCAACACCGTGCGGATTATTAAAAAGCGCCTCTTCGGGGCCTCCGTCTTTCCAACCACTCGTTCCGGGCATTCCTACAATTGTCTCTACCATATTCTCGGGAGAGATTCGGCGAATACAATGGTTCCCGGCATCGGCAATATACAGATAGCCCTCAGGATCAAAGTAGATTTGCCATGGAGCATTGAAAAGCGCCACTTCCAGTTCTCCGTCGCGATGTCCGCTTCCAGCAGAGTTCATGCGTTTGAATGTGTTCGCTGGATCCCTTACATCCATTGAATAGATGCCTCCGGAAACACCTCCTGAACGTCCTGCAAAATATAGTAAATGCGGATGAAGTGGGTGGAATGTTACTCCATTTGCCGTTCCGTTGGGAGTTACATAGATTATCTCAGCCTCGTAAGTAACAGGGTGGATTTTAATAATCTGTCCCTCATAGAAACGGGTATAAACGTATCCGTCCAGTTCGCACGAAGCCATTGAATGCTTCCAGGAATTGGTTGGTGGAGCATATCCGTTTGTATTCACAATGTTGAAATTCCTGTATCTGGGAGCCCATGCCTCTTTAGGATCACAGGTCACAAAGGCCGTAATGGAGGTCTCCGACGGGAATGTGATTATCCCGGTTCTCCTGTCAATCGCAGGAGCGTTGGGAATCATAACCGAGCTATTGTCATTCATGGAAAGCGGAATTACAACATTCTCCTCTTCATTCACCCGGACAAGCCCCCAGGTTGGACTGTCCCGGACGGAGACAAAAATATTGTAATCGTTATCGACAGCTAAAAAGGATGGTTTCATCTGGCTTTCCGAAAGTGTTCCGGAGATAAAATCGGGTGACCCGTTTCCGGATACCGTACTTACAGATACAGAGAGATTATATTGGAAAGTATTTTCCAATACAAGCGAATCTTTTCCCACAACAACTGAAACAACACAGTCGTCACCCGGCATTCTCGGAACCAACGTATAGATCCGATATCCATCGGATGAGATTACTGCAGCTCGCTTACTGTTAAAATAAACCCTGATTTTTTCGGGATTGGAACCGAAATTTTCTCCCGTAATTATTACCTTCTCTGCAACCCCGCCCGAATTCGGATAAAATGTGGATATTTTGACAGGGATTGACGGGTTGTGATCTTTTCCAAACCCATCATCTCTTTTCTCTGTGCACGATGTGAAGAACAAAAGTCCGGAGAAAAGCAAAATAATGTTAATGTAAATTTTTAGCTTTTTATTCATATTTTTTAATTTAAAAAGGATAAAATAATTAGGATTTAAAGTATTAATCAGCATTTTATTCACATAAATAGAATTATTCTTTACAAAACAGAGACAAATCCATAGCAGGATTTTCAAAATTATTTAACATATCTTATCAATAATAATGTTGTAATTTTCGCCGGGTATTCAGCGCATATTCGTAATCAATAGATGAAAAATTTTGTCATGAGGGCAAAAATAGAGGTTACAGATTTCTAAATAAAAGAATTGAAGTTGACATTTACTTTTAACCGGTTGATTTTTACTGTCTTTGCAAAAGTGAGTTCTTGTTGATAACCGAAAGGAATCGTGATGAAGCATTTTTTCCGATGCGATCATGGATCCAGTGATGCAAATACTCAAAACAATTAATGATAAAAAGGTATTAATCAATTATATGAGTTTGAATACTAGCCCTTTAATGGACAGCGCACAGCCATCCTGGCAGCCATACGAAGGCGATTAAGATTTTACACATTTATTTGGTTAATTTAAATCATATTGCTAATTTCGTGTTTTACAATGAATTGGTTGGAGACTGATCAAAAAAAATAAAAACGATACTCTTTTACTCAATGAGGTTTATAGTGAACGTGTTGATATACTCATTTCAGAAGACAGAAAGATTCATACTAAAGCGAAGGAACTAGGAATTGAAGATCGAGTTTTCACAATCGATTCTTTTCTTGAAATGGTTGTATCTGAGTATCCGGAATTGATTGATTACAAAGTATTGGCAGTTAAACAAGAGTACTTTGGAAATATTGATCTCACGGATCCATTTTTTGATTCACTGAAAGAAGATTATCCGGGGTTTGAACGTTGGTTTAATAAAAAAGCGGAAGAAAAAGCCTATATAACATACAACAAAGGACGTATTTTATCATTCTTGTATTTGAAAACTGAAGGAAGTGATGAAAATTATTCAGATATCGATCCTATGTTTTCTAAGAAGAAACGTTTGAAGGTTGGAACATTTAAAGTTGTAAGTAATGGTGTGCGATTGGGAGAGCGTTTTCTCAAAATAATTTTTGACAATGCTATTTTGAACCAGGTTGAAGAAATATATGTTACAATCTTCGGCAGGACCGAGGAACAACAAAGGCTTATTGGACTAATGGAAGATTGGGGCTTTGTAAAATATGGAGTGAAAGGTCATAACAGAGAATTAGTCTATGTGCGTGATTTTTCGAAGAAGTTTGATCTTTCTAACCCTAAAAAAACCTTTCCATTTATTTCAACAATTACGGATGCTTTTTTAATCCCGATTTACCCTAAATACCATACAGAATTATTACCGGATTCTTTTTTAAGGACTGAATCTCCTGATAACTTTGAAGAAAACGAACCGCATAGGAATGCGATAAGTAAAGTTTATATTTCTCGTTCGATTAAAAGAAATATAAAAAAAGGTGATATTTTGATTTTTTACCGTACTGCTCCAAGAGATAAAAAAGCCTACTATCATAGTGTGATTACAACAATTGGTATTGTGGAAGATAAAATTGATGATATTCAAAGTGAAACGGAATTTGTATTAAAATCGAGAAAAAGAAGTATCTTCACCGATGATTATTTAAAGGAGTTCTGGAATTACGATCCTCGATATCGTCCATTCTTGATTCGTTTCTTGTCTGTATATTCATTCCCATTGGGAAATAGATTGAATAGAAAGTCTCTTCTTGAATTAGGTATTATTAGTGGCGAAGAAAATGAGTTGAGAGGCTTGAAAAAGATTACCAGGGAGCAATTTATTTTATTATTAAAATAAACAAAAACAAATGAGAGTATTGTTGTCAATTAAACCGGAGTACGCATTTAAAATATTTGAAGGTTCTAAAAAATATGAATTTCGAAAGTTTATTTTTAAACGTAAAGACATTGAGAAGGTTATTGTTTATGCGTCTTCTCCCGTGCAAAAAGTTATAGGTGAATTTGAAATAGCTGACATATTATACGAAGAGACAGAGTTACTGTGGCAAATGACTCAACAATATTCAGGTATAAGCAAGGAATTTTATGATCAGTATTTTGAAAATAGAGATCATGCGTTTGCCATTCAAGTTGGGAATGTAAAAGAATATGCGCATCCTAAACTTCTTTCCGATTTTAATATCGACTTTGCTCCTCAGTCATTTGCTTATCTATGATTATCCTGCCACATATTATAGAACGGATCATGGTTCCCGCCTTTTACCCGAAAGAGCGAAAAGATGCTTGCGGACAGGCAGTTGCTGTCAGAAACACTGATCCGTGATTTTTTCAGGAAAATTCATTCACACTAGGCGAGAATCGGAAATTCTTTATAGAATCGAAGCAGGGATATAGTTTCTGTCCGTAGTTTCGAGCGAACGAATTTCTTCATATCCTCATCCATCCATTCGCCTAAGCCATTCAACATTCCCCGGTCACTCTTGCTTTCGAGATGCCCGATACATTTCTGTATGTAGTCAGCCAGTGGCATTTCCATACGAGTTTCAACAATATCTTTGTTTATCGGTGTTCGTTTTTGCATGAAAAACCAACTGTCAAAGATATCGCGATTCGTCACTTCTCCACGGTCAAGCATAGCGCAGAGTTTATGGGCAAACATTTCAGAAGCGACTGTAAAGACCTGTCGAAAGACGAATTTATTGAAATGACAAACGAAGTAATCCCGTTTTTGGGACGTTCAGGGTTACGGATGGAAGTGAAGGACAAAGAGAACCCAAAACTAACGGCCTTTCGGCGTAATATCCATTTTCCTGAATTGTTGTTAGTTGATTTGCCCTTTGCTTAAACTCGATGAGCATAATAGGTTTGCCGTCTTTCAATGTTGCGTAGTCTATCTTTCCCCCTTTTTTGTGCCGATATCACAGGTGAACTCGGGCATTACTCCCATTGGATTGAACACGTCATATCCAGGTGCATTCAATAACGGTATTACAAAAGCATTTTCGTTTAACTGACGATTAGAATATGACCAATCTTGATGATACATTTTAAATGTTTATCTTTGTGCATTTCAATGCAGTAAAAGGGTATTTGTTAAAAATTAATAGCATGATATGGTTTTGGGCAATAGTAGGGATGGTAGTTTTATTAGTGGTTGGAGTTCCGTTCTGGGTAAGTATACTCATCACGTCAATTGTCTGGATTATCTCGGTTATTGCACAAACATCGACCAAGAAAGGAAATGCGTCACGCGTGTCACGCGAAAGCAACTGGCTTGAAAGGGATGATAAAAGAGATGATTCTGTGATCGATATTTCTGGAGAATCTATCAGGATTCCTCCTTCAACCGATCAAGACAGTGAGATATTTAATTGTGATTATGTGCCCTATTGGTCAAAGGAATATATCTACTCTACCCGTTCTTTAGAATATGCCAGCGCGAGGGTCAAAGCGTTCTACAAGAGGTTCAAAAACAGTTTTATATCAGGGGAGTATCTTAGTCTGGACGAAAATGAAAATTATGCGTTTACCTTGATGTTTGATTTCCTGGATGAATATGACAACCAACCGGATCTTACGCGACTCACTACACAGATGCAGGCACTTATAGAGCATTACCCGGTAACGAAACCTTATGCAGAGCTAAAACTGATACAAAGGGCAAAGAAATCGGGACAATGGAAGAAAGTTTGCACGAATGGAGAGACGAGCATCGAGGATATCATGGAGCAGTTCCCTCATTCAAGAGAATGGAGCTTTTCAGATAGATATTCAGAAAAATTGAGACTTTCTAAGTCAGAGCAGATTCTCTTTGATTATTTTGAATCGAAATGGGATTCTATGTGCTCGGGTTTCGAGTTTATGAAGATCAGACAGGTGGAATTATTTCGCGAGGTGATGAAAGATGTGAAGGAACAATTAATATACAATACAGCCATTTCATTTAATTTCAAAAGTCAAAATGGCGCGTATGATCATAGCCAATCGGTGTTTACCTATCACGACCTGACGATAGAAGAAAAGGTAAGAATGGTGAAGAATTGTATCTTCAGGCTTTGTCGCAATAAACTTTATGAAAGGTATGAACTAAACAGGAGTGTTGACATTTTCACGTACGAGCATAACGAACGAAGTAAAAAGGAGATAACCGGGTTATTGGAACTGGTGGGACCACTTATTGATCCCCTTGCGAAGAAGCTACCCGAGTTTACCGATGAGGAAGAAACGGAAGTTAACACTGTTTACAGAACTCGCTGGAGAATTGTCCACGAGGAGGTTAAAGCTGCTTTCAATCAAAACATGGATGTGCAATATTATTTACAAAACATCCACAGGCTCACGAAAATAAACAAAGAAAATCCGGGTGTACAGCATTTACTTTTTGATGCCGCAAAATTGCTTGCCGGGATCAACAATGTTGCGGCTTTGAAAGTCTATTTGCAGTATATTGATGTATATCACCACTTTTTCAATGACGAAGAGAAGCCTTTGCCTAAATGTACCTGTAAAAAACTGTTCAGGAAGGAGGGGCTTCAGAGCCTGTTTGAAGATATCGTTAACCAGTATAAAAAAGATAAGGACCGGGAAAAAGCGTATGAGGCTATCCATGATTTGTACCTGCCGGTACGCAGAAAAATCAACTTGGATAAGAAGGAGATTGAGAAGATAACGAGACTCCATTCGGAAACGGTGCAATTGCTAAATGAAGTGATGGATGAGGAAGAGGATGAAGAGGAGGTAGTAGAGAAAATGCCGGTAGTAAACAATTTGCAATCGGCGCATCATTTATTGGACGGGCATCAGTTAGAATTATTGGGTCTTTTTAAACAGAGTGACTACTGCATGACAAAAACAGAAGTAGAGGATTTTGCCAAATCGAAGGGATTCATGGCAAACGGGTTGATTGAAAAAATCAACGATCTGTGCTATGAAACGCTGGATGATGTCCTGATTGAAGACGACGAGGATTGCTTTGTTGTTTCGGATGACTACTTAAAAACAATAATATATGGGAATCAAAGTTAAACCTAAGGAAGCTACTGAAATTATCAACTCTTTAATAGGCGGAATTGTGCCGAGATCGGGGGTTCAACATATTGCTGTTGGACGAGACGATGAGATTGCTGCTGTAATGGATGCGCTTGAGGATGTGAAAAACGGGCATAACGTGATGAAGTTTTGGATCGGGGATTTCGGTTCCGGAAAATCGTTCATGTTTCACCTTATTAAATCGGTTGCCTTAAAAAAGAAATTCGTGGTGGCGGGAGCTGATTTCACCCCCGATAACCGTTTGTACTCGTACGACGGCAAAGCGGTGGCTCTCTATTCAGCCATAATCGATAATATTTCTATTAACACGAAGCCCGATGGCGGTGCGCTTCCCTCGTTGCTCGAAAAATGGATTGAGCAGGTGATGGAATTCACGGCGAAAGAGTCTGATGTCTCGCTGACTGAAATCCGAAACGAACAATATTTGCCGTTGATACAACAGAATATTTTCAAAACAATCAACGAGATAACAGAAGTTGGCGGATATGATTTTGGAGTGATCGTGATGAAATATTACGAGGGGTATATACAGGGGGACGATTATTTGCGACGTAATGCGCTGCGCTGGTTGAAGGGAGAATACCGAACAAAAACCGAAGCCCGCCAGGATCTGGGAGTGAGGGAGATCATTAACGACCAGAATTATTATGATATGCTGAAGAATTTCACAAAGTTATTCGTCTCCATGGGATACAGTGGTTTTATGATTAACCTGGATGAAGCAGTAAATCTTTACAAGATTTCGAACTCGCTGACAAGGGAAAAAAATTACGAGAAACTGCTTGCGATCTATAACGATTGCTACCAGGGAAAAGTTTCCAACATGTTCTTCAATATTGCCGGAACAAGGGAGTTTCTAGAGAACGAACGAAGAGGGTTGTATTGCTACAACGCATTGAAAACAAGGCTAGAGCCCAATAAGTATGCGGTGGATGGAATGAAAGACCTTGCACAGCCGGTTATCAAGCTTACTCCTATCAATCATAATGAAATATTCGTGCTGCTGAAAAACCTCAAGGGTATTTTCGATTTCAACTATAAAACAAATATCGACCTAAGCGAAAGGGATATCCGGTTTTTCATGGAGGAGATGTATAATAAGCCTGGCGCGTCGGAGTTTTTACTTCCAAGAGAGGTGATACGTGGTTTTCTGAATATATTAAGCACGCTTCGGCAAAATCCAGGGGTTACTTTTAAAAAACTTGTGGGCGGCATTGAGATAAAAGATGAACGGCCGGCAGATGATGTGCTTGACATTATAGAGGTTTTGTAATGGCAGCGGATGCTTTTTCTTTACTATCGGAGCCAATCAGGCGTTATATTCATGAAAAACGGTGGACGAAGCTTCGGCCCATCCAACATAGCGCGATACGATATATTCTGGGGGATAACGATAATTATATTCTGGCGGCCAGAACGGCTTCTGGAAAAACGGAGGCAGCTTTTTTACCTATTCTTTCTTCCGTTGATTTTTCATCCGAGGGAATTCAAGTCCTGTATATCTCTCCCCTGATCGCTTTGATCAACGATCAGTTTGCACGGGTGGAAGATCTATGCAAGTATATGGATGTGCCGGTCACTAAATGGCACGGAGAAGCCAATCGAGCTGCCAAGGACCGAATACTGAAAGAGCCGCGGGGTATCGTGCTTATTACACCGGAATCCCTGGAAGCGATGTTCGTTACAAAACCGTATAACGTGACGTATCTTTTTTCGAACCTCAAATTTGTGGTAATCGATGAGATTCACTCTTTCATTGGAACGGACAGAGGTATTCAATTAAAGTCAATTCTCTACAGGCTCCAGGAAAAGAATGGCACGCCGTTCCGGATTATTGGATTATCCGCAACCATAGGAGATTATGACGAAGCGAAAAAGATCACGGGCAATGAAGCAAGGACAAAAGTGCTGCTCGATAGGAGTAAAAAGCCCTTGCACACCGAATTTCGTTATTTTGACGGGAAAGATGAGACAGAATTGCCACCAGATCTTATCAAAGATATCTATCGGCACGTGCATGCCAATAAAACCCTTATATTTCCTAACAGCCGGGGACGTGTTGAAGAGGTTGCGGTAAAATTGAAAAAGATTTCAGAACGAGTGGGGGGGCACGGGAACTTCTTTGCTCATCACTCTTCGATAGATAAGGGAATCAGGGAATATGTGGAGTTTTTCGCCAAAAATAGCCAGCGAGAGAATTTCTCAATTTCTTGCACTTCTACCCTGGAGCTTGGTATAGATATTGGGTCGGTGGATGAGATTATTCAGGTGGATGCTACTCACAGCGTTTCTTCGCTTATTCAACGAGCCGGACGAAGTGGACGAAAAAATGAAGAAGAGAGCAACTTAACGCTCTACGCGACTTCTCCTTGGTCGATGCTCCAGGCGCTTGCCTGTTGGAGCTTGTATGAAAAGGATTGCATCGAGTCGCCGGATATTGTTGAACGGCCATACGATATCCTTGCTCATCAGGCCCTTTCCATTATTAAAGGGCATAACGGGATAGATTATCGGGTTCTAATCGAAAAATTATCCTCAAACTTTGCCTTCAGGAATATACAGCGATCTGAAATTGCCGAAATAATAGATTATTTTATTGGAATCGATTTTATTGAAAAGATTGGCCATGAATTGATTGTTGGGATCGAGGGAGAGAGGATTGTCAATAACAGGGAGTTTTTTAGCACGTTTGAGCGGGAAATTAATTTTAATGTCGTCCATAACTCCAAAGTGATCGGCAACCTGCCCTTTACGCCCCAGGTGCAATCGGATAATAATATACTTTTGGCCGCCAAAATATGGAAAATAGTGGAAGTGGATACAGAAGCGGGGAAAATTTTTGTTGTCCCTGCTCTGGACGGGAAAAAGCCCACTTTTATCGGCAGCGGGGTGAACGTGCATCCACTCATTCATGGGGAAATGTTTAGGATCCTTTTTTCCGATGAGGAGTTTTCGGTGCTGGACGAGAAATCCAACCAAGCCTTGAAAGAGTTGCGTAAAGATTTCAGGCCCATGAGTATTCAGAATCCAACCACCGAGCGACCGCTACTATGTATGAATAATCGCTCGATAATTCATCTGTTCGCGGGAACAAAAGTAACAGAGACCTTGAGGTACTTGATGTCTAAACGTAATATTTCTGCTTTGATCACGAATAACGGATGCTCTATGGAGTTATCAGACATGGATGAATCTAATTCTCTTGCTATCTGGCACTCCTTGTTGCTGTTAAAGGATGATTTAGATTCCCTTTTGTACAGTAGTTTAGAAGAGACACCTCATCTTATTCATATTCCGAAATGGGGAAAGCACCTTCCTGAAAAATATAAAGTGGCCTTGATCAAACAAAAGACTTTCGATTTTGAAGGGACATTCCAATTTATTGCCAATACAAAATTAGTAACTACTAAGGTACTCCGGTCATAGACAGAGAGTCCTGACTATTAGTCAATAACTATGCTATACTCGAAACTACGCTTGCGCAAGGGTTGCAATAACCCGAAGGACCTCAAAGGGGTTCTGTCCGTTCCCCGTCGCCATTTGGATGACGGAGGCAACGGTGGCATAGTTCCCAGCTCCTTCCTCGGAGCGGAAGCACCCGCTGACTTTCAATAGGGTCTTAACAAGGGCTCCGTTGGCCTTCGTCTTCGCCTGCACCATTAGCCACTCTGGCAGTTCTTTGAAGTTAGGATCTTCGGAAAGTCCGGGTTCCCGAAGTACCTGCCTGTGCCGCCGGGAGAGCTTTGCCCGGTCTGCTTCGACACTCTTTCCAAGTCCTGTAGTAAAGTCCTTTTTCATCCATCCACAAAGAGGGAAAAAATTATGGATCTGCGCAAATTTATCGATTTGTGCATCAGCGCATTAAAGGCTGCCCTGGGCATTTTGGAGAGACCCGTGCCCCTTCTTTCGGAGGGCCATTTCTGAAATTTCTAAAGGCCGACAATGCCTTCCAAATAGCCATCAATAAGCTGATATATAACAATTTCAATATAGGGATAGCAGCATGAGGAAAAATTCAAAAAAAGTTACAACAGGATGTCAACAACCCTGCGAAATTCTTTATCATTGGTCAGGAAAAGGGTACCTGAGTAGTTAAGATTTTTCTCATATTCTGACATTTTTTGTGGTGAAAAATCATCGAATATATAAAGAATCAGGTACTTTTGTCAAAAACTACCCACGTATGCAGGTTTAGTTCAACAACTGTTAGACGTAATTGAATTTGAGGATTGAGGATTGAGGAAAAACTGTTATCTTTAATACTATCAAATGATACTATCATAAATGCATGACGCCTCCATACAAAATAACACCTGATATTTTGAAGCGAACCACTTCTGTTTCCGAAAAAACAGTAGAAGTGAATGCTAAATATTTGGACAAGCAAAGTCCTCAATCAAGGAAACAGAATAGGATAAAAACAATCCATTCGTCGTTGCAAATTGAAGGAAATACTTTGGCTGAAGAGCAAATAACAGCAATTATTGAAAATAAGCGAGTAGGTGGTCCGCGAAAAGATATTCTCGAAGTAAAAAATGCGATAGAAGTTTACGATAATCTTTCGAAGTACAAATCGAATTCGGAAAAAAAGTTTTCTTTCCGCACACGAAAAATTACTGTTCGGTTTAATCGATAATGCCGGCAGTTATCGAAAGCAACTATAAAGTGTAATATATTCGTTACGTATCATACACGAGACCGTTTAACGGCAACATTAATAAGAACACCGCAAACAGTGAACACAGACATTTCCGAGACAATTATTGCTTTGGAGAAAAGAGC
>ENA-UOOR01001915-UOOR01001915.1-fermentation-metagenome-genome-assembly--contig:-NODE-1915-length-22707-cov-11.210886_pt1 | contig 22707 bp, 24 predicted proteins | sample MGYA00245780_ERZ724029 | MGnify/ENA primary metagenome ERZ724029 (study PRJEB28704, sample SAMN03018315) | fermentation metagenome | biome: anthropogenic terrestrial biome; feature: soil... | reverse complement strand
AAAATAATTGCCCAATAAAAATAATTGCCCAATAAAAATAATTGCCCAATAAAAAATTGGACAGGAAACCTCATGGTTTCCACTATTATTTATTTTATTTCATCAAATAAATTATTCTATTAAAATCATTTATTAAATTCGTCCCTTAATTTAAACTCCTAGCCATCTCCACGGCCTTCTCGGCAGCAGCTTCCATGGATGTTTCATAAGAAACACCAGCATCAGTGAGGATACGCTGTCCTTCTTCCTCGTTTGTTCCAGTAAGCCTTATTACCAAGGGTATTTTCCGCTTAGTTTCATTAAGAACATTAATAACGCCACCTGCCACATCATCAGCACGGGTTATACCACCTAGCACATTCAAGAATACTACTTTTACCTGAGGATTGGAGATAACCAGATCAAGTGCTTGTGCAATGTTCTCCTGGGATGCTCCTCCTCCAATATCCAGGAATGTAGCTGGTTTTCCTCCGTAGAGTTTAAGCATATCCATACCAGTCAGGGTTAGTCCTGCACCATTACCAATTACTGCTATATCACCGTCGAGTTTTACATAGGCAAATTCATCCTTTTCCTCTGTAACAAGGTTTAAGAGTTCCGGTTGCCTGTAGAGCGCGTCGTCATCAATTTCAAATTTACCATCGGCTGCGACAACCCCATTTGGTGTTACTACCAGGGGATTTATCTCTGATGTGGTGGCATCGTATTTCTCGAAGATTGTAAATAATTTAAAGATGAAACCACTTACCTTGGATATTAAGGGGTTGGGTACACCCATTTGTATTGCTATCTCCCTGGCCTGGTAGGGTAAGAACTCTTCCAGTGGATTCACGTGATATTTTATTAATTTTTCAGGAGTTTCCATGGCCACCTGTTCTATATCCATTCCACCTTGTGTACTGGCCATAATCAGGGGTTTTTTAGCTGAACGGTCCATAACCACGCTTATGTAGAATTCAGATTCCACATTAAGCTTCTCTTCCATGAGAATTTTCTTAACAGTTTCTCCCTTTATCTCGAGCATTAATAGTTGATTAGCTATTTCATATGTCTGTGAAGGGGTATCAGCGAATTTAATTCCACCTGCCTTTCCTCTTCCACCCACCAATACCTGGGATTTAAGAGCTAATGGTATGCCAAATTCAGTTGCTACTTCTTCGGCTTCTTCTGCACTTTGTACTATTTTACCAGTAGGTACATTTATGCCGTTCTTTTTAAATAGATCCTTTGCTTGGTATTCAAATAATTTCATAATTCATAGCCTCATTATTGGTAACTGTTACCTGCGAGTTCTGCTCCTGCATCAAGGGCCTCTAGATTTTTCTTCTCTGTCCCTGGAGGTACGCTTTCTGCTACAGCCTGGCGGACTGCCTCTTCAGATACTACTTTGGTCATCCTGGCAATGGCTCCAACCATGACTATGTTGGCCACTATTTTCAGTCCTATTTTTTCTACGGCTGTTCTGGTCACTGGAGCTTTGTAGAGCTTTATATCATGTTTCTCTATAAATGGTAGTAATTCCTCAACTTTTATCATATCCGGGTCCATGATTAAAATTCCACCATCCTTCAGGTCATGCAAATAGGTATCTAACCCTTCCTGTGATAGGGCAACGAATATATCTGGTTCCTGTACTTTGGGATAATCTATCTCCTCATCACTGATAATTACTTCTGTTTTTGATGCTCCTCCTCTGGCCTCTGGGCCGTAAGATTGGGTTTGAACTGCATTTAAATTATCATGGAGTGTTGCTGCCTTACCTATAACTATTCCTGCTAATATTATCCCCTGACCTCCAAACCCAGCGATTCTTATATCTTTACGCATTTTCTAGTCCTCCAGGTAGGCTGATCTTATGGATGTTGGCTTTCCAGTTACACATTGTTCCTCTAAGAGTTTACATAACTTATCAGTAAATTCAGGTTGTGGTTTATTCTGGAACTCACCAACTACGATCTTTTCTATGAGTTCCTCTTCGTCCATTTTGTCTGCCCTTTTTTTGTTAATGCTTGATTCCTCAAGCCAGTTCAACATGTCAATTGGGGTTCTTAATTTGTTTTTACGACCATAATATGTAGGGCATTGGCTTATAACTTCAATGAATGAGAATCCCTTATTTTCAAGTCCGCTCTTAATGGCCTTGGAAAGCTGAACTGGGTGTGCTGTTGTCCATCGGGCGACGTAGCTTCCTCCAGCTGCAGTTACCAGACCAGAGAGGTTAAATGGATTTTCAAGTGATCCGTAGGGTGCTGTGCTTCCATAGCTACCTTTAGGTGATGTGGGGCTTATTTGGCCACCGGTCATACCGTAGATGTTGTTGTTGATACAGACAACCGTTATATCAATATTTCTTCTGGCTCCATGTATGAGGTGGTTACCACCTATAGCTGCTGTGTCACCGTCCCCACTAAATACCACAACATCATGTTCTGGATTTGCTAGTTTAATCCCTGTTGCAAAGCTGATTGGCCTGCCATGGGTGGTATGCAGTGAATCACATGCCACGTATCCAGGTATACGGCTGGAACATCCTATACCAGAAACCATTATCAGATTGTCGAAGTCAACTTCTGCCATCTCCATTCCTTTGAAGAAGGTGTTCATGACTATTCCGTTTCCGCATCCGGCACAGAAAATTGTGGGAAGTCTGTCTCTGCGTAAGTATTTCATGAATGGACTTTCATCTTTGACCATTTCTTTTTCTCTCCTTCCATCTCTTGATTTTTTTAAATTACTAAATCATGGGATATATCTCTAATTTTATCAGTTATTTCTGTTGGCAAATGAATATCTCCGCCTATTTTGGGTAAAAGTTCAGCATCTTTTCGTGGAAGTATTCTTTGGACCTCATAATATATTTGTCCCAGGTTCATCTCAACTACCAGTGCTTTTTGGGCGTTTTTTGCTGCTTTTATAATTTTTTGTTCTGGAAATGGCCATATTGTATCGAGTTTTATATGCCCTGCTTTGATACCCTCTTTTCTTGCATTTTTAACTGCAGTTGCAACTGATCTTGCCGGTGCTCCATAGGATAAGACTACAATATCTGCGTCTTCAGTAAGTTCTGTTTTTATCCTTACAATATCATCGGTGTGCTTTAATATTTTATTACATAGACGTTTAACCAGTTTAGAATGTGTTTCTGGGTTTGATGCATCGGGATATCCCCTTTGGTCATGGGTTAGTCCGGTTATATGCATCTTATACCCATCTCCAAAGGCAGGCATGGGTGATGTTCCGTCTTGTGGTGCTTTATATGGTAAAAATTTCAGAGTGCCTTCCTCAGGCATATTTCTATAGACTATTTCCACCTCTTCAGGTATGGTAATCTTCTCCCTCATGTGTCCCACTATCTCATCACTCATAACCATAACAGGGACTCTATATTTCTCCGCAAGATTGAAAGCTTCTACTGTGAAATCGAAGCATTCCTGAACGGATGATGGTGATAGGGCAATGACTTCATAGTCTCCGTGTGACCCCCATCTAGCCTGCATCATATCGCTTTGAGAGGCCATGGTGGGTTGTCCGGTGGAGGGTGAGCCCCTCTGCATGTTTACTATTACCAGCGGTGTTTCAGTCATAACCGCGTATCCGATATGCTCCTGCATCAAAGAAAATCCAGGTCCAGAGGTGGCGGTCATTGCCTTTTGGCCGGTCCATACTGCACCAATTACTGCTCCCAAGGCTGAAATTTCATCTTCCATCTGGATGAATGATCCCCCTTTTTTAGGTAGGAATAGGGCCATATCTTCTGCTATTTCGGTTGAAGGGGTTATAGGGTATCCTGCAAAGAAACGACAGCCGGCTTCGATGGCTCCCCTAGCGCATGCTTCATTGCCCTGTATAAAAAATTGTTCATTCTTCATCTTTAATCCTCCTCATCAACTTTTATGGCTTGGTCTGGGCATATTAAAGAACATAACCCGCATTTAGCACATTTTTCCTCTTTATCCAGAACTGGAAGGTTTATGCCTTTTTCATTTGGCTCTTCTGATTCCTTAAAAATCTTTATGGGACAAAATTCTGTGCACAGGCCGCATCCTTTGCATAAATTTTTGTTAACCGTTATCATGTTTCAATCCTTTAATTGCTTATTACATATCCATAAATTATCTTATTAAAATTTTATTATCATCTGCAGATTGTATCTAAATTTATTAGTAATTAGTTTTTTGCTAGTTGCAAGGTACAAGAGATTTAGAAAATAAACCCAGTTTGCAAGGTACAAAGTGATTTAAAATATAAAATTACTGTTTTATTAAAAAACCATATTTTATAGTGTTTCTGGAAAAGGGTGCAAAACTGGTCTAAATATATCTGAAATTTTTATAATCTGAAAATTTTTAAACTATATTGTTCTTGTACAACATATTATGATTAGTCCATGATTTAAAGATGCAGGAGGGAAATTCTTGTATGGAATCAAAAAATAGTGAATTGGAGATAGAGGAAATATTCAGTAAAATAGAAAGTTATTTTGGATTTGTACCTAAAATATTCAAGGTTTTAGCATTAAACCCGCCGGCATTAAAGGCATATTACCTGAAATCAGAAGTTCTAATGAACGACCCTTCATTACCGCCCTTAACTAAAGAATTTATCTCAATTGGGGCTGCTTCGACCCTAGGTGCTGAACATTGTTTATTAACTCACCTTAAAGTTGCCAGGGAGTTAGGAGCCTCCGATAATGAGTTGCATTTAGCCATAATGCTGGGTTCTTTAATTGCTGAAACCGATGCCCTGGCTAAATCATTCCGTGTTTATGAAAACTTTTTAAATGAATAATCCAATATGAAGCTTATCCATGAATTAATAATTTGTAAAGATAACCGATGAATTAATAGATTAGTAAAGATATATTATTTGAACTAAACATATCAACTAAAATATCAGTATTAGGAGGATAAAAATGAGCACATTAGATAATTTAAAGGAAGCATTCGCCGGTGAATCACAGGCCAACCGAAAATATCTGGCCTTTGCCAAAAAAGCAGATGAAGAAGGTTATCATCAGGTAGCTAAATTATTCCGGGCTGCAGCTGCAGCTGAAACTGTACATGCCCATAATCATCTTACGGTGATGAAGGGGATATTAAGCACGGAAGAAAACCTTAATGAGGCAATAGAGGGTGAGGTTGATGAATTTACCCAGATGTATCCTGGTTTCATTGAAGAATCAAAGGCAGAAGGTGATGATGCTGCAACCTGGACTTTTGACGTTGCAAATAAGGTGGAAGAAATCCATGCTAACTTATATAAAAAGGCCTTAGAGAATCTGGGAGAAAATGTAGAAACTGCCTACTACGTATGCAACTTCTGTGGAAACACCGTTGAAAAGGAAGCCCCTGATATCTGTTCAGTCTGCGGAGCTCCTAAAAAAGAATTTGTAAAGATTGATTAAATTTCATTAAAATATTTTTTTATTTTTTTAAAAACCCTATGAAAAAATTAAACTCAAAGAAGAAAACAATTCTATTGGTTATTTTAATTTTATTAGTCGGAGTCTCAATTTACATCTTCACATATGTCTCTGATTATTATCATGCTGATAATAGGGCGATATCTGCTCTTTCATCCACATCAGAATACACTATGGATAATAATGATGATTTTATAACATTTACGCCTAGGAATAATAAAAGCACCACTGGTCTGATAATCTATCCCGGTGCAAAAATTGAACCAGAATCGTATTCAGTAATAGCATCTGAAGTTGCTTCTAAAGGATTTACTACCATAATTGTTAAGATGCCCTTTAACCTGGCATTCTTTGATGCCAATAAGGCAGATAAAGTAATAGCCAACCATACAGAAATAAAGAATTGGGTAATTGCTGGACACTCCCTAGGAGGTGTATTTGCATCTGATTATGCTATTAACAATCAGGACAAGATTAAAGGTGTGATATATCTCGCAGCTTATCCCAATAACAATGCATCAAACGCCAGCTTCAAAGGATTGGTTATTAGGGGTACAGAGGACAACCTCACTACAATTGAAGATATCAACAAAAATAGGGATAAATTCCCAGCGAACACCACCTTTATGTACATAACAGGCGGGAACCATTATAATGTTGGTGATTATGGTATTCAGAAAGGGGATAATAACAGCACCATTTCCAGGGAAGAACAACAGGCACTGACCGTCATGTATATTGTGGAGTTCTTAAACTCTTTTTAAGAAAAATCCAGGATCCATTAACCAATATTTTTTTTTGCATGGTTTCCAGTTCTCTGGCCCTGCTTTTAAAACCAGGTAATTATTATCATTACCAATGCAATTACAGATAAAATGCATAATATATATAATATCCGCTTATCTTAGACCTTGTGAATCTATGATTGCTCCCATGTAAAGTTTTTATGTTATACGAACTGTTCGTAATAAAACTTATTAATTTTAATTATCTAAATAAAATTACTTTTATTAAAATAAATATGGAGGTCTGATATATTTGGACAATGAGCTTAGAAGAGAGATTATAGCTAAATCGCCCGTAAGCTTCTCAGGGCTAAGAAAGCTAAATATAGGCGCAGGGATATTCCTATTTGTTCAGGGTATTTTGATGCTCATATTAGGATATCTTCTTGAATGGAACAGGGATATTTACACATTTTATCTTAAATTTAAGATCATATCAATCGTACCCTTCGAAGCCCAGATACTGCCTGATCCGCAGGTGCTGTTTACAGTTTCAAACCTTGGAGCAATATTATCATCGTTTCTCATAATATCTGGTATCGCCCTATTACTCATCGCTTTCGTAGTGAATAAAAGATATGTGGAAAACCTTAAAAAAGGAATGAATCCATATCGCTGGTATGAATACGCCATAACCAGTTCAATCATGCTGGTTATTCTTGCTACCTTTGTTGGTATCTGGGATTTATGGTCTCTGGTCATGATCTTTGTTTTAAATGCCGTGATGATCTTTTGTGGTCTTTTCATGGAGAAGATCAACTACTACACCAAAAAAACAGACTGGTCAGCATATCTGGTTGGCTGTCTATCAGGATTTATCCCCTGGGTAGTTATTGCAGCATACTTTATCTCAGCGCTTTCAACAAGTGAAACCAATCCACCTGACTTCGTATACGCCATAATATTTGTTTATTTCATACTGTTCAACACGTTCAGCATTAACATGATACTACAATACGCGGGAATAAGCAAATGGAAGGATTATCTCTATGGAGAACGAGTATACATCCTATTAAGCTTTATTGCAAAAACCATATTGGCCTGGTTAGTATTTGTAGGGGTATTTTCACCGTTTTAATTAATACTCCCACTTTTCTTTATTTTTGAAAAAGATTGAAATTAAAAAAAAATAAAAAAATTGTTAGTGTTTTATTAATCAGTTATCACCGAACAATCCACCAATTGCTCCACCAATACCCATTGAAATTATATTGGCAATTAATGCCACTATAATTATAGTTATCCCGGTTGCAAGACCTGCTGCAAACCCTGCAAGGCCACCGAAGATTGTGCCTCCAATTATAAACAATATTGCTAGAATTATGGATCCAAAAGCACCAGATACTGTTGCATTCCAAAGACCTCCCAGTACACCTTCATGCACCCAATACCCAACTATCAGTCCGGCAATGAAAAGTCCTAAATAAGAGCCTAAACCGAACATTGCAAATAAATTTCCCAGTATTATTGCCAAGATAAAACCCGCAATAACTGGTCCCCATTTTACCATTCTATCCCTCCATTTAATTTCATAATATCTATTATGGGGCAAGTTATTAATGAAATTAGCAGTTTTGTTAATTCACAATAATAGTCCTTAAAATAAGAAAAATAAAGGAAAAAAAGTTAATTATTTACTAATGGCCACGTAATTTGGTAGTCTGTTCTTGGATACGTAGAAGTTTACAACTTTACTATACATGTAAACCATGTATTTAAACTGCATTTTCCCCAGAGTAGTTGAAATGAAGTTAGGTGCACGCCCATTGGTGTTTATAAATGTTTGAATATCCTTGGCATAGGAGATGTAATCTATTTTTACTATATTCCCACTTTTTATAGTTCCAGAGGGATTAGGTGCTCCATTAACTGTTTTAGCTGTAATTGAATTTAAATTGTTTGTATTCATATTGATGGTGGCAGTTGTAAGCAAGTACAATAACTGAGCCATGCTGTAACTTACACCGTTGATTGTAACGCTGGAAGGTAATTGCTTAGAGTTAGTTTCATAATAATTACTCACAAATGCAGCTGCAGAATTCAACTGAGCAATGGAAATCACATTAGTAGGCGGGTTTTGAGGAGGGTTCTGTTGGTTACTGGAACTACTTGCATCTAGACTCACATAATTTGGTAGTCTGTTCTTGGATACATGGAAGTTTACAACTTTACTATACATGTAAACCATGTATTTAAACTGCATTTTCCCCAGAGTAGTTGAAATGAAGTTAGGTGCACGCCCATTGGTGTTTATAAATGTTTGAATATCCTTGGCATAGGAGATGTAATCTATTTTTACTATATTCCCACTTTTTATAGTTCCAGAGGGATTAGGTGCTCCATTAACTGTTTTAGCTGTAATTGAATTTAAATTGTTTGTATTCATATTGATGGTGGCAGTTGTAAGCAAGTACAATAACTGAGCCATGCTGTAACTTACACCGTTGATTGTAACGCTGGAAGGTAATTGCTTAGAGTTAGTTTCATAATAATTACTCACAAATGCAGCTGCAGAATTCAACTGAGCAATGGTAATCACATTTTCAGGTTTGTTAATTTTGTAATTCTGTTGGTAACTGGGACTCCAAATTCCATCTGCATCAGCGATGTATCTTAGAATTGATGTGGTGTCTATCAAAAATGGGTTTTCGTATATTCTTCTGGTGCCGCTACTTTTTGGATCAGTTGCATCTGTAGTGTAATAAATAGTTCCTGGACCATTGATTAAAGTTAAATTCACAGTTATTGGACTGTTGTATGTTCCTGCTTTTTTGTTTGATAACACTTGAATTCCACTGTCAAATAGGAATATGTCTCTGTAAACTCCATTACCCCCAGGTCCAAAGTTATTTGCTGGTGAGCTGAAGGCCAATACTGTTCCATCTTCGTTTAGTGATGGAGTGTAGCTGTTTCCATTGGCAGGGCCGTAGATTGTGCTGTGGGTTATCCAATTTAGATAGAATAAGCTTATGGTATTGAGATTATATACAAATATATCCCTTCTAAATGAATCATCATAGAAAACAACACCAGGCATGTTACTACCATATGGCTGATCTGGGTCAATACCCAGATTATTGGCTGTGGATTCAAAAGCCACGAAATTTCCATCACCACTAATTGAAGGATTGGCGCTGGTACCATTTGCTGCTCTGCCTAGTATCGTTTGAGTTATTAATCTATTTTCACCATTCAATCTATTATATACGAAAATATTATCATGTGTTTGGACAATTACCTTTGTATAATTTGGTGATAGCATATATTCCCTATATATATCAATACTATTACCTGATTGATAAGCAATTTTTAATCCATCTGAACTGATTGATGGGTTAATACCTCCTATGCTAAGCGGTGCTGAAATGATAGTGTAAATTTCAACTCCGGGATCTGAGATCACATCTTCTAGAGTAATACCATAAAATCTTAATACTGTATTTTTAACAAATGTTAGAGTCCCAGTGTAAGCATTGTAAGATGAGTCATTAATTGAATAATATATTGTACCTGGTAAATCCATTTTCAAGTTTACATCTACAAAATTGTAATATTGACCCGTTGAAGGACTGGCCCAAACTGACGGTTTACCACTGACCGTTGGGAATATATAATTTTCAGATGTTAAATCAGATAGTCTACCTCCTAATGTTTCTCCATAGAAATACAGATGAGTATTTGTATTAATTAGTACTGGATTAACATAGACATTCCACCCGGCATCACCATAGCCCAATTTAACATAAGACCAATATATTGTCCCCAACTGATTCATATTCAAAATCACATTGAATGGATCGTTGAATGTTCCACCTAATTTATCGGCAGTTATTTTTGGTGGGATTACGGTTATCCATTCCATAGTTTCTGTAACACGATCATAACAGAAGATATCCTTAATTCCATTACCACTTCCATAATGTAAAAAATCAAATGGCCCTAAATTAGTGGCAATTGTTTCAAATGCTGTGTATCGCCCATTTTCATTAATAGTAGGATTCATACTACCCCCATTGGCTGTGTAACCCCGTACTGTATGGGTAATCCATTGAGGGTAGTTGTCTGGGGCATCTGAAGTTACATCATATACGTAAATATCAGAAACATAGTGTTCACTTCCCCCGGTTCCCAGGTTTTTAGCAGTGGATTGAAATGCTATGGTGGTTCCATCAGCACTAATTACAGGAGCTGAACTATGATTACTGGCTGGTCCTCTTGTGGGACTATGTGTTATCCATTTCATTTTTTTTAAGACACGATCGTAAAGATAGATATCTTTTATTCCATTTCCACTCCCACCATCGCCTAAGTTGGTGGCTGTTGTTGCAAAAGTAACATAACGTCCGTCACCACTTATTGAAGGGGTGTAACTATTTCCATTGGCCGCCCCTCCGTTTGGTGTATGGGTTATCCATTCAGTATTGTTTGTTTGATGATCGTAGACATATATGTCCTGAATTCCTTTTCCGCTGCTTCCAGGACCAAGGTTGGTAGCAAAGGATTCAAATGCCACATAACGACCATTTGCACTGGTTGATGGGTTCGTGCTTTGAGAATCTGCATCTACCTGGGTTGAGGTAACCAATACTTTAGTGGTATCAGCTGCAGAAACATTGCTTGAAAATAAAATAACTATACCTATTAAAATTATTATAATTAAAACCGGTTTTTTTTGAAACTTCATCCATATTTCCCACCTATTATTTGGTTCCCACCTATTATCTGGTTGGCATAATTTTATAATATCTTATGATTATTATATTTTGTTATAAAAAGCTAAAATTATTAGTATAACGAATAGAAATACTGAATTCCTGAATATCTTAAAATAAGTAAATGAATTCCCTATTTATTTAACAATATAAAATTAGGTAGAGCAGAAGTGATATTTCATATTTCCTCGATGTACATCAATGGATAATCAAGCTCATCAATGAATTTCATCCTTATAACTACCCTTTCCTTTCCAAACACAGTCACAACTCTCACATCCAGCATATTTCCATTGAGAGATGTGTACTCAAACTTATTTTCTATATCCTTCAGCATCTCACGATTTATTATCACTTCAACTTTATCTACACAGGGTTGGAGTTCCATAGCTTCCTTTATGGCGTTTTCCAGGGATTCAGCCGATTTTAAATTAACTGGTGTTCCATCAAATTGATGAAAAAGAGCCCCCATAGTTATTCCACCTTCGAATATGGCCCTTTCCCTCTGGGAAATATTATTAAAATATTTTTCATCTACATCCATTTATTATCCCCTAAATTTGTACCATTCATCTTCATAATTGTGAGATTAACTTCCTAATTGTAAAGGCTAAAATTCTAACATATGATTTAATTGAGATAACCATGATTCAAGGGCATCTGTAGGTACCGGATAAAAATAGGCGAATACCAATAACAGGGTTAACACCAATGTGGCTATAAATATCCATATTCTATCTTCGGCTACCGGATAAACCCTTCCTAAAATCATTCCCCCTACAAATAAAGCACATATTAGCATTATACCCATGGAAATTTGTGGATTCTCAACAGATCCTGATGGTTGATTTATGGGCATGATAGTCTCATATTCAGCTTGTATTATCAACCTCTGTGCATTGGAACCTAATGGATAACAGGTAATTAAAAAAAGATTGTTTCCCTGTTCAACAGGCATCTGATAGGAAGCATCGACTATAGTTGAATTTACCATGGAATATGTTACATTTCCTATCCCAGGCCACTCCACATATATCTTATCTCCTGGTTTTAACTGGTCGAGTTTTAAAAATGGAGACCCATGGAGCGTTCTATGTCCAAAAAGAATAGTAGTGCCATTGGTGGGCTTGAATGATTGTGGTTCAAAATATATACCATGATCAACGGATTGATTATTTATACTCTGGTTGACCCCAATTTTTGGTATCTTTAAATATGGGGTATCTTGGGGGTTGGAGTCTGCGTTCGTTGAATAGGAGTAGTATCCTACTTCAATTAAAAGATAGAGGGAGATGATCAACATCCCCACTAAAATCATTGCCGTTGAAAATCTCATGTATATTTTTAATATTCCCTACCTTAAGAACTTAGCGTATCCCAGGCCAGCTGCTACTATGAGAACAGCCAGGACTAAAAGCCCATAGGGTGAACCTGTTTCTTGAGTAGGTACAGTGGTTGTATTGTTTGCTGCAGTTGCTGGTACAAAACATTGTCCATTTCCAGTTGGAGTTCCATTAGCGACTATTGGCCATTTATAGGTATATGTAAATCCTTGTGATTCCTGCGGATCTATGTGGACGTCCCATGCTGCCACATTTGTGTTAAATGCTATATCATTGTCCACGAATGCTTGTGGGTCACTGGAAGTTAATGCCGAATCTGTTGGTATAATGGGCCCCCTTATTAATCCTGCAACTGGATAGCTGGCAAAATTAGTTGCTGTGAAAGTGAAGGTTCCACACCATGATTTTAAATCCAGGTTAGGATTCAGCATTTCTATTTCATTGGGCATAAACCAGGATGCTTGTAATCCCATATCAGGTATTATTGGCCAGAATGTATTATCAACAGCACCAGCATCAGCTATCCAGGATGGTTCATTACCCATCAGTCCTGTTGCACTGACTTTAAATTTAACTGTCTTTGTTTCTCCAGCCTGTATTGCCCATCCATAGTCTCCCCCTAATTCAGGGCTAACCGGGTCAATCATTCTTTCTGCCACGGGATCAGTCCAATCAACAATAAATTTAATAGTCTGATTCTCCTGTAAGCTACCGGTATATAAATGACTGATCTTAAAGTACTGGACGTAGTCCTTGTTATTTTTAATGGTGAGTGTGATTGTGGCTGTAAGGGCTGTCATCCTCACATTCGATGCATTATAAGCTATCCATGTCTGCCCTCCAGGACTATCAGTTCCTCCAGGACTTTCATTCTGTGCCGAAACAACAGCCATAGAATTAACAAATGTAAAAACTCCTAAAATGGAAAATAAAAGTACCAGAATCATTAAAGATTTACCCAAATTCATAATTAACCTCCATTTAATTTTTTTCTCCCTTGATTAATAATTATGACCGTTTTTATGTGATATAATATAATTGTAAAGTGACATGGCATCATGTCACCAAAAGTTTTTGTATATAATAATAAGTAAGTAATTATTCCTAATTATTTTTTTCTCCTTTCTTGAAATTTTTGCTTTAAATATACCCCCTTAATTATTTTATCCATATATCTTGTGAAGTTCAGATACCATCCAGGACGGCGCAGACTGAGTTGATATGGTCAACTGTATGGCATTTGCATCTGGTTGATTATTCTGTATAATATACATGGCTTTATCACGCGGTACTTCTATAAGGATCATGTATTCTGAATCCAGATTTCCAAAGTTGGATGTCCTCTCAAACTGGTCTAAGCGTACACCATAGGCATTTAGAAGGGCGTTTATTGAATTTTCATCCCATGACCTGGAAGCTCCAGCCTGTAGAAGTTGTTCTATTCCAGTAGATGAAGCACTTTGTGATCGAGTAGCGGATGAATTCAGTGTGTTGATGGCAATACTTTGACTGGTAGTTATACTGGCATCAAAAGCATCTTGAGTATCCATAGACCTTAAAATTGCCAGAACTGTTGCCCCGCTAACCAGTGGCGTATCGGCTGATTGACCTACATTCGGAGTGCTCCCTGTACTCTGTTGCTGTTGAGTTTCGTTTGTCTGGTTGGTTTCATTTGTGGTGGTGGTTGTGGTAGTATTGTTTGTAGTAGTACTAATCCAAATATCAACGGTGTCCCCAACAGAGATAAGACCGCCTGCAGCTTTTAATCTATCCAATCTTATGGGTATAACTACGGTATCTGGCGTGGTTATCTCTACATTTGCAAGTACACTTGCATCAGCCTGGTTAACCAGTGTTTGTGCATCTGTTACTTTCATTATCAGATCTTTTTCATCCTCAGTAGTGTAGGTGAGCATCACCCTTCCATAGGGATCTCTTTTTGTTTCGATCTGATTTTGCTGGTAGGCTCTCCAGCTGGTGGTTGCGGGTCCAAGAACATCCACTGCCAGAGCCTGGTCGGGTGTTACAGAGCTCTCAATTTCAGCTAATAACAATAATTTTTGAGGATCTGTTGCTAAAGGTCCTTTATAATAAGTATCTACTTCATCAAGTTTCATATTCTTCGCATCTTGAAGTGATCCCTGATATGGTGCGTAGAATAAAAAGTAATAACCAGCCCCTACAAGTACGATGAGTATAATTCCAAATACTGCCGCTCCAACCAGAGTCCTCTGGTCATCATCAGGAACTTTCCCACCACCGGGAGATCTTCTTCCGAATCCTGGTACGGCCCCGCCTAATCTATCAAGGCCACTTCCACCAGGTCTTCCGCCTGATTTTTTCTGATCTGGTGACTTCAGCCTGGCTCGTCCCGTGTCTTTTGGACGGGGTTTCGGCATTGGTCTGGGTATCTTATCTGTGGGATCTTTCTTTCCATCATCCCTGTTAGTCTTAATTTTGTCCTTCTGGTCCTTGGGCTTATCACCAGCCCGGGAGACCATGTTTTTAAGGCGCCCTTTCATATTTGCCCCAGTATCCTCCCTATTCTTACGAAGGTCTGGAGCATTATTTTCTTTTTCTTTATTTCCCAATATTTTATCAAACATTTGGACCACTTCTGTGAAGTTTGGCATAATATGCCATAATAGGCACTGCTACTAAATAGATTAACGTAAACATAAATAAAAACTTTGCAGGAAGATTAAAAATTCCTGAAGAAATTTCCTGAGGCAAACATGCTAATATTATCAGTAAGCCACCAACAAACAATAGTATCGGATTCCTAATTTTGGTATACTCAACTGTACTTATCATTAGTAATGATACTGCAGTCATAATTATCAGTGCCAACCCTATATTGAATATTCCTGAGAGATAGAATGATCCGAGAATCAACGCAGTGGTTGGTATTGGTAGTCCTATGAATTTACTTTTACCAAAATTTGTACCAGAATCTGAAAGTACGTTGAACCTTGAGAGTCTTAAAATCCCACATAATACTATTAAAAGAGCTACTAGTATATTAATGTATGGGATAAAGTAGGATTTGGATGCTGCAAACAAAAGAATTCCCGGTGCAACACCAAATGAAATCACATCACATAAGGAGTCAATATTTTTTCCAAATCCTAAGTCATCAACCCTATTGGACTTACGGGCCACCCACCCATCTAAAGAATCAAATATAACTGCGATGAGAATAAACATTGCAGCAAGACTTAAATCGCCGTTTAATACTGAAATAATGGCTAAAAATCCAAAAGAAGCATTGAATAACGAAATTAAATCGGCAAGGGCTATATATTCTTTAATATTCATTATAAAAACCCGATATTTTTAAATATCTTAATTCGCTATTATATTTTCTCATATTTAAATAGTAGAGCTTCTATTAAAATAAATTTAAAGAAATCCAGTTAAAATGATTTTGTTCTAAAGTTTTAAAAAATAAAAGTTTATAAATATCAGAATGGAAAACATATTAAAATATATTTAATATAATAGGAAACATTATGGAACACTAGGTTTTTATATTCATATTATTGAATTTAATTTAAAAAAAATAAATTGTGCACATATACCTTATCCCTTTTAACCTATTTTATCAATACACAACGAGAGAGTAGTTGATGATAGAAAATAAGATTAAAACGTTGCGAAAAGCAGCAAAAGTATCTACCATGCAGGACGCAGATAAAATCTGGTGCGTGATAGCAGGTAGCGAAGAAATGGTAAATAATGTATCATATGAAGCTATATTGGATAAGGAAAGAGTTACCATTTTATGTAGAGAACACATAACATCCAAAGAGTCGTTTGTAACTCAAAAATTCGATTTCTTAATGCTTTACGGTGATGAAAATAAGATAAGAGATTTATCCCTTATCTGCAAGGAAGAAGGTGGCGCCTATCTTAAAATTGCCCCATATTATACTAAAAATGAATCTAACCTGATTCTACTAGTGGGAATGGATAACCATGTTAAAAAATTCATGGGTGATGGTGAAAAGCGCAATTTAAACTTTAAATTTTTACTTGAGGATCAGACCACCGGATTCATTGAAACAGACGTTTCCTTAACCAATAAAATGCCATCCCTCATAAAAAAAACCTTCGACCCACTGTTTAAAGTGGCTGATGTAGCACTATCAACTGTTTTGATCTCTGCAGATGAGAAGGATATAGAAGGAATCAAATTACTTTCACGGAGAAATAAACTATTCTTTATAGAATTCAATAAATTTTTGAAGGAGGATTGAAATATTGCACCTTTTTGGTAAACCAGAAGAAAATGAAGATGATAAAAAGCAAGCTTTAACAAATACTTTAGGCATAGACCTGGGTACTCTTAATACCGTGGTTGCAAAACCATCTGGAGATAAATTTGAATTGTATAAGATACCCTCTGTAGTAGCGGTAAAAAAAGAAGACCCCTCATATGTACTTGCTGTAGGAGAAGACGCAAAAGCAATGTTAGGAAGAACTCCTGAAGATATAATCGCAGTCAGACCATTGCGAATGGGAGTTATAGAAAGCATAGACCAGGCTAAAGCACTTCTAGTAAATGCCATGGAACAGGGATCTGGGGAATCTATGGAAAGAATAGATCGTATTGTAATTGGTATCCCTGGAGACGCTTCAGAAGTGGAGAAAAAAGCTGTTGCAGAAATAGGAGAAGATGCTGGTGCTAGCTTCGTCTTAGTTATAAGCGAAGGTTTAGCAGCCGCCATAGGCGCAGGTCTACCCATAGCTGATGCAGATGGTACCATGGTTGTTGACTTGGGCGCTGGTTCAAGTGATATAGTTGTTATATCCCTGGGAGGAATCACCGATATCGAAACTATCAGACACGGTGGAGACAATATCGATGAAAATATCGTATCTAAAGTTAAAGAATTATTCAATGTTGAAATTGGAATTCATGAAGCCGAAAAAGCAAAAATAGAAGTGGGAATGGTGCATTCCCAGGTAGAAATGAAGCCAACCATCACCCATGCCATTGGAAAATCCATGAAAACCAACAAACCAGAGAAAGTGGAAATTGACTCAAATCTAATTGCAGATGCTGCAGAACCCCTGGTAGTTGAACTAATTGAAGCATTATCTAACGTCCTAAAAAGAATGTCCCCTGAACTAATTTCCGGTATCTACAACAGAACAATCGTTGTGGGAGGAACAGGACAGCTTAAAGGACTCAAAGAAAGGATATTCGAAGAAGTAGGAGTGCCTGTTGATATATCAGACGACCCTATGACAGTTGTTGCCAAAGGTGCTGCCATAGTAGCTGCAGAACCAAGGGCACTGGAACCAGAAGTTAGATTAAAAGCAATGAAATAATAAAATAACTTCTTTCCTATTTTTTTATACATACCACTTTTAACAGATATTTTTTAAATACATCAACTTTTTTTATACATCAACCATCATCCATCAGATCTTCTTTTTACTAATCCCCACAAAAATTCGAAAAATTATTTTAGTAAAATTCTTATTATTCCTTAAAATATACATTTAAAGGAGAATATGAAGGTTGTAGGAATCGATGAAGCAGGCAGAGGATCTGTTTTAGGACCTCTGGTATTATGTGGAGTTGTAATTGAAGAAGATAGGATTAAATTTTTAGAAAGGATTAAAGTAAAGGATTCTAAAAAGATATCCCCTAAAAAAAGGGTTGTTCTCTCCAGGAAGATCAGGAAAATCACTGATTACCATCTGGTTAAAATCCCAGCCCATGATATTGACATCTTAAGAGCAAACCAAGTGAACCTGAACCAGATTGAAAAATTAGGAATGCGAAAGATCATAGAAAAATCAGATGCCAACACCTGCATTGTTGACTGTTTTGATATCAAACCAAACAGGTTTAAAACCGAATTAAAAGGATATTATCCTGATATAAATATAATCACCGAACATAAAGCAGATGATAAATATGTGGTGGTTGCGGCGGCTTCCATTGTTGCCAAAGTTGAACGGGACAATGAAATACTCAAAATAAGGAAGGAATATAAGGATATTGGGTCCGGGTACCCCAGTGACCCCAAAACCATACAATTTCTAAAGAACAGCCATCCAGATCTTCCCGAGTTTGTTCGTAAATCTTGGGAAACTGTAAATAGAATAGAAGAAAACTACAAAACTACATGAAATAAAAAACTACATGAAATAAATTAATATATAAATTTCCCTAACTGTTAAAACTAAAAAGAATGTGGTAAACCATGTATCTAGGTAGAATACTAAGTGTGGGAAGTACGGATATGGGAAAATTCGCTTCATACCGAGTTTCCAGTCGTTCTTTCCCCAATAGAATGACCAAGGTCTATGATGACCGGGTGGCCATCGTGCCAAAGGAAGGATTCGAAACCGATGTATTTAAAAATCCATACATAGCCTATAATTGTATTAAAATAGTGGGCGATATCGTTGTAGTATCAAATGGATCCCATACAGATGTAATTGCCGAGAAAATTGCTTCTGGAATGAGTATCCGGGACTCACTGGCATTATCTCTTTTAACCATGGATTATGAGAAGGATGATTATAACACTCCACGTATAGCAGGGACGGTTACCCTTGAAGGTGAAGCATACCTGGGGATAGTGACCCATGAAAGCCTGATAGTGGAAAAAGTGCCGGAGGGTAAATCTGCATATATCGCAACCTACGAACACACTACACCACAAGAAGTTGATTTTGATGCGGGAAATGCCCAAGATGCAGCACAGTTCATACTGAATAAAGGGAAATTCGCTGAATTCACCAACCCAATTACTTCATCTGCAGCATTCGGCAGTGATGAATGGAGTATTAGCTCCATATAAAATGGAAAATAACTTCTTTAACAACAAAAATGAAATTTAAAGTAATCGGAATCACCGGAATACCATTGATAAACAAAGGAGACCTTTTAGGAGAGTTTATACTGGATGCCATCTCTGATATGGGTATGGAAATCAACGATGACGATATCCTGGTTATAGCTGAAACAGCCATAGCCAAATCAGAAGGACATATTTTTAAATTAAAAGACTTAAAACCAAGTTTTGAAGCTATTAAACTGGCAGAAAAAACAGGTAAGGATCCAGAAGTTGTTGAAGCTATCCTTCAGGAGTCGGATGAAGTGATGAAGGTTGGTCCGAACTTCATTATCTCCCAAACTAAACATGGTTTTGTTTGCGCCAATGCAGGTATTGATGAATCTAATGTGGGTGAAGGTTTGGCCACTCCCATGCCTGAATACCCGGATGAAAGTGCATCTTTAATCCGGAGTAATATTCAGGAAAAAACAGGAAAAGACGTTTCCGTCATAATATCTGATACTCAGGGTCGTGCTTTCCGTGAAGGTGCAGTTGGGGTGGCCATCGGTATATCGGGTTTGGAACCATTGTGGGATAGGAGTGGTGAGAAGGATCTCTTTAATCGTGAGCTTAAGACTTCTGCTGTGGCTGTGGCAGATGAGTTAGCATCTACAGCATCTATAGTGATGGGGCAAGCTGATGAGGGGATACCTGTGGTATTAATTAGAGGATTTAACTACCCTAAAAATCTTAAAAACAATTCTTCAAATATCAAACCATTGATAAGGCCAAAAAAATATGATGTTTTCCGGCCCTAAAATTATTTAACGATTATTAAAGGATTAGAAGATGATAACCATTCTTTCCGGTGGAACCGGCACCCCTAAACTCCTGCAAGGTATCATTCATCTGGTAGACCCGGCAGAAATAACTGTGGTGGTTAATACACTGGAAAATTCCTATTTTTCAGGGGTTTACGTGGCGGCAGACCTGGACTCGGTGATGTACACCCTGGCCGGGATCATAAACCAGGAAACCTGGTATGGTATTAAAGATGATACATTTATAACCCATGAAACTTTAAAGGAGATCGGATGCAAGGAACTTCTCAGAATCGGAGATCAAGACCGTGCAATTAAAATCCAGAAAACTCTGCTTTTGAAAAAATATTCTCTAGACAAAGCTATTGATATACAGAGGAAAAAACTGGGTATTACATCCCAAATAATTCCCATGACCAACCAGGACCCCCATATTGACATAGTAACTCCTTCTGGAAAACTTGAATTCCACGAATTCCTCATAGGGCAGAAGAGTGAACCAGATGTTCTGGATATTAAATATACAACAATTGATCCAGCACCAGGGATTATAGAATCAATTGAGGATGCGGATATGGTTGTAATTGGACCTTCCAATCCTGTGACTTCCATCGGTCCCATATTATCTGCAAACGGTGTCCTTGATGCACTTAAAAATTCATATGTAGTTGCTGTATCCCCTATAATCGGTGATAAACCGGTTAGCGGACCAGCAGGTATTTTCATGCATGCTCTGGGCCATGAAGTATCCTCATTTGGAGTGGCTTCAATGTATCAGGATTTTCTAGACAAATTTTATATCGATGATCAGGATAAGAAGAAGAAGAAGAAAATAGAAAAACTAATAAAAGAGGTCGTTGTAACCAACACCAATATGAACAACATCGAGGATAAAATGATGTTAGCCAGAAATATTTTGGGTGAAAAATAAATGATTCAGATGACGCTAGTTCAGATCGATAATTACGGCCCCTGGACCGTGACCCCCACCCCCAGAGCAGAGGCAGATCTTCAAATTTTACAATCAGAATTGTATGCTGACCTGCAGAGACAGTTTGCAGCCAAAGGTGGGCTGGTATTTTTCACCCGCTTTGATAACATGCTGGCTGTAACCAACGGGGTGGATATGGAGGATCACCTCCGAATTCAGAAATCCATAGGCAACCGCTACCCCATAACCGTAAGTATGGGTGTTGGCGCTTCAGAAACGCCCTATGAAGCTCAAAGAAAAGCCACCAATATCCTGCAGAACTTTGGCGGTGCCCAGTCCGATGAACGCTCAGAGGTTCTTGCCGTTGACAGCATGGCTAAACTGGATGAGAGCTTCGTACAAATTGCACACATCGATATTAACGGTATAACTGATACGTTAACTGATATTATACCTGCTTATGATACTTCTTTCATTGTTAATCGGGTCCAGCATTTCCTTATGAAAAAGTTAATCGAGAAAGGTTCGCTGTTATTTTTCATTGGAGGAGACAACTTCATGTCTCCCTGTAACGGTCTGGAACCACAAGGCCTCCTAAAGATCATCAAAGAAATTGAGGACGAAATAAACATCGCCCTGAAGGCTGGTGTTGGAAAAGCACCTACCGCTGAAAAAGCAGCTAACTTAGCCGACCTCGCTCTTGAAGAGATAAGGGGCGGTTTCACCTACGACCTGGTTCATGTGATGAAAAACAAGGAATAAATTTACTATTATTTCATCCATGGGTCCAGTTGAATATTATTAATATTTTTTATTTGTATTCCTAATATTTTGTTGGAGAGGGTTTATTGAAAGTTTTGGCTCCTATGGCTGGAATCACAGATGGCCTATTTTGCAGTAAATTAGCACCAAAAGGCTTTGATATGGTAACCATAGGAGGTTACAATATAGATGCCTTAACAATAGATGCTGGTGAGAGAATAATTCAAAGGGGAAGATCAGAATTTGACATCCCATTATATGATATATCAAACCATATTAAGCAGCAAATCAAAATTATCAGGGAGAATAATTCATGGAAGGGTATGATTTCTGTAAACCTACGTTCCACTACCCCTTCATCCATTATAGATATTTCAAAGCTTCCCGGCGTGGATGTGGTAGAGATAAATGCACATTGCAGACAGCCAGAGATAATGGAATTAGGATGCGGGCAGTCTCTTCTCAACCACCCTGATAAGTTATATAAATTCACCAGTGAAGTTGTAAATAACGCTCTATGCCGAGTTTCAGTAAAGATCCGCGCTAACGTAACAGGAACAGATATCATAGCTGTATCTAAATTAATCCAAGATGCAGGTGCAGATTTTCTCCACGTGGATGCAATGAAACCAGACCATCCCCATGCAGATCATAACATCATTTCTGCTATTAAAGATGGTACAGATATATTTTTAATTGGAAATAATTCCATAAAAGATGGTGAATCAGCGAATAAAATGATGAGTGCAGGAGCGGATGGATTTTCAATTGCCAGGGCCCTTATAAAAGGTGAGGTTCCCTTTGATCTGTCCACATTAGAAACTGGTTATCCATAGGAAAATGGTAATATCAGCAAAATCTATAAGATTGTTGATATATATACTGTTAATTCAAATGAAAAAAACATAATAATATAAATAATTAATGAAATTCCATTTCCAATCACATTAAATTTTATAATTGAAATTACAGAAAATTAAGAGAGTGGTAACATGTCTTTTATAGAAATAGAAAATATCTCTAAAAAATTTAAAGATGTCGATGTTCTTAAAAATATCAACATTGAGATAGATGAAGGTTCGGTTTTAGGTATTCTTGGCAGGAGTGGGGCTGGTAAGTCTGTTTTAATTA
>ENA-UOOR01001914-UOOR01001914.1-fermentation-metagenome-genome-assembly--contig:-NODE-1914-length-22711-cov-2.779043_pt1 | contig 22711 bp, 17 predicted proteins | sample MGYA00245780_ERZ724029 | MGnify/ENA primary metagenome ERZ724029 (study PRJEB28704, sample SAMN03018315) | fermentation metagenome | biome: anthropogenic terrestrial biome; feature: soil; material... | reverse complement strand
CATGCAGCCGCGCTATGGGGATGGGCTGCCGCCCACCCGGCGCATGGCCCGCCAGCCCATTGCCGACGCGAAAGGATAAGAAGCATGAAGAAGAAACGCAGCACTGCTTACCACGTCTGGCTGTTGATTCTGGTGGTGCTGTTTGGCCTGGGATTATGGCTGACGATTGACGGGGCTATCCGCTACGCGCGCTCGCCCCATACCACCAGAAACCTGCCCGAAATCGCGGGGACCGCGATATACGTGCCCAACAACTGAATGATACGATATCTGCAAGGGCTGCTCACCATACCGGAGGATGCCCAGACTGACGCGGCCTCGCTGGAACACATGCGGGCCGCCTTTCGCAACCTGCCGGTGCTGGAGAGCGACCGCCTGCTGCTGCGCGCGCCGCGTATCCACGACGCGGAGGATATGTATGCCTACGCTCGGGACGCGGAGAACTGCCGCTATGTGATGTGGGAAGCGCACGCCAATGTATGGGAAAGCCGGGATGCCCTGCGCAGCATCATCCATCGAAACCGCCGGGGCGGCCCGGGCACCTACGCCATTGAGCTTAAGAGCGAGGCGCGCATGATCGGCACCATCGGCTTCCAATGGATTGATGCGCAGCACGGCAGCGGCGAGGTGGGCTATTCCATCGCGCGGCGACTGTGGAACCACGGCCTGGCCACCGAGGCGCTGCGCACCCTGCTGCCCTTTGCGTTTGACACGCTGGGCTTGCGCCGTGTGGAGGCCAGGCACGATATGCTCAACCCTGCCTCCGGCCAGGTGATGTCCCACGCCGGATTTCGGCCGGAGGGCATCGCGCGCGGCAGCGTCCGTGTGAAGGGGCGGATGGCCGATATGGCCTGCTATGCCATTTTGCGCGAGGATTGGCAGGCGCTCATGGGCGTGGAGGGCAATCCTGGCATCGGCGGGCAGAAGGAAGGCGGCAGATGAAGGCCAAGCTGCTGATGTTGCTCAGCATGTCCGTATTCGGTACAGTGGGTCTGTTCGTGCGTCTGATTCCGCTGAGCAGCGCCGAAATCGCCCTCTGGCGCGCGGTGCTGGCGGCGGGCGCCATTGCGGTGTATCTGGGCGTATCCCGCCAGCCTTTGCGCCTGCGCGGGCTGCGGGGCGGCGGATTGCTGCTGCTGTCTGGCGCGCTGATGGGCTTCAACTGGGTGGCCCTGTTTGAGGCGTACCGCTATACCACGGTGTCCGTGGCGACGCTGAGCTACAACATCGCCCCATTGCTGGTGATGGTGCTCAGCGCCCTGCTGATGCACGAAAAGATGAGCCGGTTTCAACTGCTGTGCCTGCTGATGTCCATGTTGGGCCTGGCGCTGATTGTCAACACTTCGGGCGCCGGCAGCGCCAACCCGGTGCTGGGCGTGCTGCTTGGCCTGCTGGCGGCGATGCTGTATGCCTCGGTCGTCATGCTCAACCGCCTGATCAAGGATGTGGGCGGCGTGCACCGCACGCTGCTGCAATTTATCGCGGCCATTGCGGTGCTGGTGCCCTATGTGCTGCTGGGCGGAGGCGCGTTCGCGCAGCCCCTGGCGGGGCGCTCGCTGCTAGCCCTGCTTACGCTGGGACTGGTGCACACGGGGCTGATGTATTGCCTGTATTTCACTGCCATCCAGGGTCTGAAGGGGCGGGAGATCGCCATCCTAAGCTTCCTCGACCCGCTGGTGGCAGTGCTGGGTTCGGCCCTTTTCCTGCATGAGCCATTCACGCCCAGGCAGATGCTGGGCGGGGCGGTCATTCTGCTGGCCACCTACCTGAGCGGGCGCGCGGGGCGCAGGGAGGAGCGCGCTGTACCGCCAGTGACAACAGGCTGATATAACTTTTCTATGCTTCTGAGACCCATGTCATATGAACCATGGGTTTTTTTATGTGCACCTCCTTGCATCAGGAAAAAAATGTTGCTATAATGCGGGTAAATTCACATGGTTCGGCATGATTATGAGGGAGGTGATGGTAGTTACGGGCACATTGAATCCTTGTGCCCTTCTGCATGCCAGTGTATGTTTCCTGGGGTTTCGATTGCTTAAGGTGTGAAATAGATAAGGAGTGGTATTCATGTTAGCAATTCTTGGTTTCCTGTGTGTTATTACCATGCTGGTGCTGGTGATGACCAAGAAGGCATCCCCTGTGGTAGCCCTGATTGCGACCCCTGTTGTGTTTGGCATCATCGCCTGCTTCTTCTTCGTAACCAACCCCAAGGATGCACCCGGCGTGGTGGACTTTGGCGCAAACTTCAAGGCCCTGGGTGGCTTTGTTTCCGGCTCCGGCGGCATCGGCTCGGTGGCCGCCACCGGTGTGATGTTCATCTTCTCCATCCTGTTCTTCGGCGTTCTGACCGATGCGGGCACCTTCCGCCCCATCATCAGCAGCCTGATCCGCATGATGGGCAGCGACCCCATCAAGGTGACCATGCTGACCGCACTGCTGGCCATGATCGTGCATCTGGATGGCTCGGGCGCTGTCACCTTCCTGGTCTGCATCCCGCCGCTGGTGCCGCTGTATGATGCGCTCAAGATGAAGCGCACCACGCTGGCCACCACCGTCGCGCTGTCCGCCGGCACCATGAACGTGCTGCCCTGGGGCGGCCCCACCCTGCGCGCTGCCACAGCGCTGCAAATGGATGTGACCGAGCTGTTCATGCCCGTGCTCATCCCCGTGCTGGTTGGCCTGGTGTTTGTGATGTTTGTCGCCTTCCTGCTGGGCCGCAAGGAAAAGAGAGCCCTCAACGCCGTTGAGCTGCAGGGCATCGAGTACAAGGAAGCCCTCCTCACCGAGGCAGAGCAGGCCCTGCTGCGGCCCAAGAACTTCTGGATCAATATCTTCCTGATTGTGGCCGCCATCGTCTCCCTGTTGTTCTCGGGCTTTGCCCCGGCGGTTGTGGTCATGGGGTTCTTCGTGCTGGCGATTATCATCAACTACCCGGCCGTCAAGGAGCAGAAGGACCGCGTGGATGCCCATGCCAAGTCCGCCATGATGATGGCCTCCGTGCTGTTCGCCGCCGGTGCCTTCACGGGCATCATGAAGGGGACGGGGATGATCACGGCCATGGCCGACAGCCTGGTCTCCATCATCCCCGACAGCGCGGGCAAGTACTTCCCGTTGATTACCGGTATCATTGCCATGCCCTCCTCGCTGCTGTTTGATCCCGACTCCTTCTACTATGGCGTGCTGCCCGTGCTGGCGCATACGGCCGAAGGCTTTGGCGTGGCCGGCGTCAACGTGGCGCGTGCTGCCATCCTGGGCCAGATGACCACGGGATTCCCGGTGTCGCCGCTGACGGCTTCCACCTTCCTGCTAGTCGGTTTGTCCGGTGTTGACTTCGGCGAGCACCAGAAGAAGACGATTCCCTGGGCCTTTGTCACCACCTTGGTGATGGTGGCGGTCGCTCTGATCATTGGCGCCATCGTTATTTGATACCAAACGCAAACGTCCATCCTTGCATGAACGTTTTCGTTTCGTATGACGACACGGAGGAAGAAACACAATGAAAAGAATCAGAATTGCCAGCGGCGCGGGCTACGCGGGCGACCGCCTGGAGCCGGCGCTGGAGCAGATGGAAAAGGGCAACATCGACTACATCAGCTTTGAATGCCTGGCCGAGCGCACCATCGCCATCGCCCAGCAGGCCAAGCTGAAGGACCCCAAGAAAGGCTACAACGCGCTGCTGGAGTACCGCATGGAGCAGGTCATCCCGCTGGCGCACAAGCACAAGATTAAGGTCATCACCAACATGGGCGCGGCCAACCCGGAGGCGGCGGTGGATGTGTGCATCGACATCGCGCGCAAAAGCGGCGCCAAGGGCATGAAGATCGCCGCCGTGCTGGGGGATGATATCTCGGGCCAGCTGGACAAGTACAAGGATGCAAAGGTGTGGGAGACCGGGCGTCCGCTGAGCGAGCTGGACGGCGTGGTTTCGGCCAACGTATACTTGGGCGCCGAGGGCATCGTGGAGGCGCTCAAGCAGGGGGCGGACATTGTGATTACCGGCCGCTGCTCCGACCCGGCCATCTTCATCGCGCCGCTGATCTACGAGTTTGGCTGGGCGATGGATGACTGGGATAAGCTGGGCAAGGGCACCCACGTCGGCCACCTGCTGGAGTGCGGCGGCCAGGTAACCGGCGGCTACTACGCCGAGCCCGGCAAAAAGGATGTCCCCGACCCGGCGTACCTGGGCTTCCCCATCGCCGAAGTCAACGAGGACGGTAGCTTCTTCATCACCAAGGTAGAGGGGTCGGGTGGCCTGGTAACGCCCCACACCCTGACCGAGCAGCTAATCTACGAAATTCACGACCCCGCCAACTACCTCACCCCCGATGTGGTGGCCGACTTCTCCAAGACCGAGTTTGAACAGACAGGCCCCGACCAGGTGGCCGTATCGGGCGCCACGGGCAAGCCGCATCCGCCCACGCTCAAGGTTTCCCTGGGCTACCGGGATTGTTTTATCGGCGACGGCGAGATCTCCTACGGCGGGCCTGGCTGCGTGGAGCGCGCCAAGCTGGCGCAGGACATCGTGGCCAAGCGCCTGGCGCTGCGCCAGATCCCCATCGACGAGATTAAGTACGACCTGATCGGCATCAACAGCCTGTACTGGAACTGGGACAGCGGCAACAACCCGCCCCGCGAGGTGCGCCTGCGCGTGGCCGGCCGCACCAAGGACCGCGTGTCCGCCTCCCGCGTGGGGCAGGAGGTGGAGGCCCTGTATACCAACGGCCCTGCCGGTGGCTGCGGCGCCACCCAAGGCGTGCGCGAGATCATCTCCGTCGCGTCCTTGCTGATTCCCCGCGAGGACGTGCAGCCCCAAGTGATCGTTAAGGAGGTATGACAGCATGAAGCTATGGGAAATCGCCCATTCGCGCACCGGCGACAAGGGCAACATCTCCAACCTGTCGCTCATCGCCTACGACAAGAAGGACTATCCCCTGCTGGCGGAAAAGGTGACGCCCCAGGTGGTGAAGGAGCACTTCAAGGACATCGTCAAAGGTGAGGTGGTGCGCTACGAGCTGCCCCAGCTGGGCGCGATGAACTTTGTGATGTACGACGCCCTGGGCGGCGGCGTCACGCGCACGCTGGCACAGGATATGCACGGCAAGGGGCTGTCCAGCTACCTGCTGGATCTGGAGATCTGATTCGGCTCGCACCCCGTAACAACGCGCCCGCCCCGGCTGCTACGCATGTGCAGGCCGGGGCGGGCTTGCCTCAGGGGCGGCCGTCGGCGACGAAAACCTGTTTGATTTAGGGATAATGCGATGAATGCCGTACCCCGCACTTGTGAAGGGCGGGGCATTGTGGTAAAATAACGTCCGTTACGTAGACGCAATAGCTTTTTATTATTTTGAGGGGGTTTGGACATGGCTGACTATCAACCAAAGGACATCCGCAACATCGCCTTGCTGGGACATGGCAGCGAGGGCAAGACGACTCTGACGGAGTCGATGCTTTTCGCTGCGGGACATATTGACCGCCAGGGCCGGGTAGAGGATGGCAACACCACCACCGACTTTGACGCCGAAGAAAACAAGCGCGGCATATCCATCAACGCCGCCGCAGCGCCCGTTGAGTGGAAGGGCACCAAGATTAACCTGATTGACGTTCCCGGTTATTTTGATTTTGTGGGCGAGGTCATGGGCCCGGTGCGCGTGGTGCAGACGGTGGGCATTGTGCTCAACGCTGTCAACGGCATCACCGTCGGCGCCGAAAAGGCCTGGGACATGGCGGAGAAGCAGAACCTCAGCCGCATGTTCATCGTCAACCAGATGGACCGCGAGCACGCCGATTTTCAAAAGGTGCTGACCCAGCTGCGCGACAAGTACGGCTCATCCGTGGTGCCGCTGGTGGTGCCCATTGGCGCCGGCGCCGGCTTCAAGGGTGTGGTCAACGTGCTGGAGGGCAAGGCCTATGATGGCGCCGGCAAGGCGCTCAAGGAAGTGCCCGTGCCCGCCGACATGCAGGGCGAGCTGGAGGAAGACGTGGCCGCCATCACCGAGGCTTCCGCCGAGGCCATTGATGAGCTGCTGGAGAAGTATTTTGAGCAGGGCGAGCTGAGCCACGAGGAAACCCTGGAGGGCTTCCGGGCGGGCATGAAATCCGGCCGCATCGTGCCGGTGGTGTGCTGCAGCGCGGTGACCGGCGTTGGCATTGCCCCGCTGCTTGACGTCATGGAGAACTACCTCAACTGGCCGTCGGGCACGGTGGCCGAGGGCATCAACCCCAAGACCGATGAGCCCGAGACCCGCGAGTGCAAGAACGAAGCACCTTTCTCGGCCTTTGTGTTCAAGACCATTGCCGACCCCTTTGTGGGCAAGCTGTCGCTGGTGCGCGTGATGAGCGGCGTGCTCAACGCCAATACCGCGCTGTACAACGCCAATCAGGAAAAGAACGAGAAGTCCGGCGGCCTGTTCATGCTGCGCGGCAAGAAGCAGACGGCCGTTCAGCAGCTCAACGCGGGCGATATCGGCGCGCTGAGCAAGCTGGCCATCACCTCCACCGGTGATACGCTGTGCGACCCGTCCGCCCCTATCCGCTATGCCGAGCTGGAGTACCCGGTGCCCGGCTTCTCCAAAGCCGTGTATGCCGCCAAGCAGGGCGAGGAAGACAAGGTGTTCTCCGGCATCAACAAGCTGATGGAGGAAGACCCGTCCATCAAGACCGAGAAAAACACCGAGACCACCGAAACCGTGCTCTCCGGCCAGGGCGATTTGCACCTGGACGTCATCCGCTCCAAGCTGGCCAGCAAGTTCGGCGCCAACGCCGTGCTGCAGGACCCCAAGGTGCCCTACCGTGAAACCATCCGCAAGACCGTCTCCGCCCAGGGACGCCATAAGAAACAGTCCGGCGGCCATGGCCAGTTCGGCGACGTGTGGATTGAGTTCTCCCCCATCGGCGACACCAACATCGACTTCGAGTTTGTGGACGCGGTGGTTGGCGGCGCGGTGCCGCGCAACTTCATCCCCTCGGTGGAAAAGGGCCTGCGTGAGAACATCGTCAAGGGCGTGCTGGCGGGCTACCCCATGGTAGGCCTGCGCGCCAAGCTGTACGATGGCTCCTCCCACGCGGTGGACTCCTCCGAAATGGCGTTCAAAACCGCGGCCCGCATCGCCTACAAGAAGGGCTGTACCGATGCCAGCCCCGTGCTGCTGGAGCCCATCATGCACGTGGAGGTGCTGGTGCCGGATGAGTACATGGGCGACATCATGGGCGATGTCAGCACCCGCCGCGGCCGCATCATGGGCATGAACCAGGTGAACGGCATGCAGCAGGTGGTGGCCGAGATTCCCATGAGCGAGATGTTCAAGTACGCCACCGATTTGCGCAGCCGCACCCAGGCGCGCGGCAGCTTCACCATGGCGTTTGAGCGCTATGAGGAAGTACCGCAGGATGTGGCCAAGAAGATCATCGAGTCCGCTGTCCGTGAAGAGGAAGAGGACGATTGAGTTTCCAGACATGATTCCACAAGAGCCCGCCAACCGGCGGGCTCTTTGGTCGTCAAACAACCTTTGGTTGTTTGACGGGAAGGAACGAGGGGCCATCCGCCTCTCACTTCGTTCCCGGCGGTGGATGGCAAGGATACCCTGGCTTTGCCAGGCCTTTCGCCCCACCGCGCATGTCGCTGGGGCGGATTCCAATCAGTGGGCTCCGCCCTCGGATACCTCCCTGAATATACTTCTTTGACAGTCTGAGAGCCCACCAATTCGGCGGGCTCTTGTCCTTGGCATCGTTGACAAAGCGGTTATGCCTTTGCAGGATACAAAAAGCCGCCCCTCAGGGGCGGCCGATGTGAACATGATATAGATTATTTCTTGGCTGGCTTCTTGGGGGCGGGTGCCGCTTCATGCGGGTCGGTGGATTTGGCGGCAGCCTTCTTCGTCGTTGTCTTTTTTGCTGGGGCTTTGGCGGCTGCTGCTGTGGGCTCGTGCGGGTCACCGGCCTTGGGCGCGGCCTTGGCGGTTGTCTTCTTGGCCGCGGGTTTGGCAGACGCTTTGGCGGGCTTTTCCTTGGGCTCATGCGGATCGTTAGCCTTCGCTTCCTTCTTGGAAGCAGCCTTCTTGGCAGCGGGCTTTTTGGCGGGGGCCTGGGGGACGGCTTCGTGCGGGTCGCCCTGGACAGGCTGGGTGAAGCGCTGCTCGCCGGGCAGAATGCTTTGGTACAGCGAGATGTACATCTCCGCCGAGTGGCGCCAGCTGTAGTCGCCGCTCATGCCGCGCTCGCGCAGGGTCTTCCAGACGTCCTTGCGGTCGTGGTAGTAGTGCAGCGCCCGCTGCAACGTGTGCAGCATGTCGTGGGCGTTGTAGTTGAAGAAGGTGAAGCCATTGCCGGCGCCTGTGTAGTCGTTGTAGCTGAGCACAGTATCCCGCAGCCCGCCGGTTTCGCGCACCACGGGCACGGTGCCGTAGCGCAGGCTGATCATCTGGCTGAGGCCGCAGGGCTCGAACTGGGAGGGCATCAGGAAGATATCGCTGCCCGCGTAGATGCGGTGCGCCAGGTCGTGATCCATGGCAAAGCGGGCGGCCACTCGGCCGGGGTAGTTCTGCTCCGCCCAGCTGAACAGGTTGACATAGCGGCTGTCGCCCATGCCCAGTACCACCAGCTGCACGTCCTCTCGCATGATGTCGGCGATGACATAGTCCACCAAATCCAGCCCTTTCTGGTTAGACAGGCGGCTCACCATGCCAATGATGGGCACATCGGGGCGCACCTCCAGGCCAAGCTGCTCCTGCAGGGCGCGCTTGTTGGCGGTCTTGCCGGACATGTCCTCCACCGAATAGCGCTGGGCGATGCTGGGGTCGGTGGATGGGTCGTACTCCACGGTATCAATGCCGTTGAGCACGCCGGTCAGGTGATCGCGCTTGGCGCGCAGCAGGCCATCCAGCCGCTCGCCATAGTAGCCGGTCTGAATTTCCTCGGCATAGCTGGGGCTGACGGTGGTGACCTCGTCCGCGTAGACCAGGCCGGCCTTGAGGTAGTTGGCCGCGCCATGGCACTCCAACTTGTCATCGGTGAACACGCTGTCGGGCAGGTGCAGCACATCCTGCACATCGCGGATGCCGAATATGCCCTGATATTGCAGGTTGTGGATGGTCATCACCGTTTTGATGGAGGCATAAGCCGGCAGGTGGGAATACTGGATGCGCAGCAGCGCCGGAACCATGCCCGCCTGCCAGTCGTGGGCATGGATGATGTCCGGCTCAAAGGGAATCAGCGGCAGGCTGTTGAGCACAGCACGGGCAAAGAACGCAAAGCGCTCGTACTCATCGCCGCCCAGGCCGTAGATGTAGTTGCGGCCAAAGTAGTACCGGTTGTCCACAAAGTAATAGGTTACGCCGTCCATTTCCAGGGATTCGATGCCGCAGTACTGCCTGCGCCACCCCAGCTGCACCTCAAAATCGATCACATGGTGCATCTGGTTCTCATATTTTTCGGCAATGGCCGCGTACTTGGGCAGGATGACGCGCACGTCATGCCCCTTCTGCGCCAGCACCGGCGCCAGGGAGCCCACCACGTCGGCCAGACCACCGGTCTTGATAAAGGGTACGCACTCGCTGGCAGCGAACAATATCCGCACAGGAATCACTCCTTCCGATTGTTTCTTCCTGGAAAAAGTTACAGGTTCGCGCTTAGATTGTCAAGCCTTTGGGCACCACTAGGGGATAGCCAGAGGGGCCCATCATGCGCGTGTTCTCGCGCACGGTTACCTGTTTGTCCAGAATGCAGTAGGCCAGTTCCACATTGCGCTGGATGATGCCATCCTGCATGACAATACAGTTTTTCACGCTGGCGCCGGGCTTGACCTGCACACCCCGGAAGAGGATGGAGTTTTCCACCTTGCCCTCGATGATGCAGCCGTCCGCGATCAGCGAGTTGCTGACATCCGCGCCATCCTTGTAGTGGGTGGGCATCTCATCGCGCAGCTTGGTCCACACGGGCTTGTCCAGGTTGAAGATGCGCGCGCGGTTCTCCGCGCTGAGGAAGTCCATGTTGGCCTTGAAATAGCTCTCCACCGAGTCCATCATCCACACGCTGCCCGGGCATTCAAAGCCGCTGATTTTATAGGTTTTGTCGCGCAGGATGTTGGTAATCAGCTCGCGGGTGAAGTGGTGGTAGCCGGCGGATACCGCGCGGTCCACCATGTCAATGAGCAGTTCTCGCCGCACCAGGAAGCAGGACATGTAGGTGTTCTCGTACCGGGGGATGGAGGGGTCACACTCCAGCTGGCGCACGGTGCCCTCGTCATCAATCTCCAGGTAGCGCCCGGCGCCGTTGCGGCGGACACCCCGCTCCTTGGTGTACAGCAGCGTCAGGTCGGCCCCCTGGTCGATATGGTGGGCCAGCATCTTCTCGTAGGGGAGAGAGTAGAGGAAGTGGCTGTCGGTCACCGCGATGTAGCGCTCCTTGCTGCGCCGCAGGAAGCCGATGTTGCTGCGCAGGGCGTCCAGCAGCCCCTCATACACGCCCACATTGTCGGGGGACATGTAGGGCGGAAGGATGGTCATGCCGTTGCGCTTGCCATGCAAATCCCACTCCCGGCCGCTGCCCAGGTGGTCCATCAGGGAATGGTAGTTCTTTTGCATGATGATGCCGATGTTGTGAATCTCCGAATGAATCATGCTGGACAGCATGAAGTCAATCATGCGATACCGGCCCAGCACCGGCAGCGCCGCCACCGAGCGGATGCGCGTCAAATCGCGCAGCTGGTCAATGCGCTCGCCCGTATAGATCAGCCCGACAATGTCCCTTTTCATACTTCGCTCCCCTCCCGGCTAACCTGCTGACCGGCAGGCACCTTGTCGCCTGCCTTGACCACGGTGCCGTTTCCAATCAGGGTGATATCGCCCGTTTCCTCGCCTACCTCGCAGTCGGCCTCAATGACGGCCTCCTCCGCGATGATGCTGCGGATGACCTTGGCCCCCTTGGCGATGCGGGCCGAAGGCATGATGACGCTGTCGATGACCTGGGCGCCTTCCTCCACCACCACGCCGGCGGAGAGCACGCTGCCCTTCACGCTGCCGTGGATGAGGCAGCCCTCGGTGACCAGGCTGCCCGATACCTCGCCCGTGGGGGAGATGTAGTGGGGCGGCATGCCGATGTTGCGGGCGTAGATGCGCCAACTGCGATCATGCAGGTCGATGGGCACCGGCGTCTGCAGCAGGTCCATGTTGGCGTCCCACAGGCTCTCGATGGTGCCCACGTCCTTCCAATAGCCGTTGAAGTTGTAGGCTGTCAGGCGCTCGCCATCGTCCAGCATGGTGGGGATGATGTTTTTGCCGAAGTCGTTGTTGCTGTTGGGGTCGCGCTCATCGGCGATGAGCCGCTCGCGCAGCTTTGGCCAGGTAAATACATACACGCCCATGGAGGCGTTGTTGGACTTGGGGTTGGCGGGCTTCTCCTCAAACTCGATGATGTTGCCCTGCGTATCGGTATTCATGATGCCAAAGCGGCTGCACTCCTCCCAGGGCACCTGCCGCACCGCGATGGTGACGGCGGCCTCCTTCTGGATGTGGTGGGCCAGCATGTCGGCATAATCCATTTTATAGATATGGTCACCCGACAGGATGAGCACATAGTCCGGGTTGAACTGCTCGATGAAGGCCAGGTTCTGGTAGATGGCGTTGGCGGTACCGGAGTACCACTCGCCCGCGCCCGCCTTCATATACGGGGGCAGCACATACACACCGCCGGAGGAAAGATCCAAATCCCAGGGGCTACCGGAGCCGATATAGGCGTTGAGCTCCAGCGGCTGCCACTGCGTCAGCACGCCCACCACGTCAATGCCCGAATTGGCGCAGTTGCTCAGGGGAAAATCGATGATGCGATATTTTCCTCCGAAGGGAATGGCAGGTTTGGCGGTTTGGTGGGTCAGGACGCCCAGCCGGCTGCCTTGGCCGCCGGCCAGTAACATGGCAACACATTTTTTCTTCCGTGGCATAGGCTATTCCTCCTTGCGTTTTGGTTGTTGTTCTTGCCGGGTGAATGTGAAATATACAGTTGCCAGCGGCGGGACGCATACGTCCACGCAGCAGGGAAACTCGTGATGGGGGATGGGTAGCGTGGGCAGGGCCTTGGCGTTGGCCTGGCCGGAGCCGCCAAACTCCTTGGCGTCGGAGTTCAAAATCTCCTGGATTTTTCCCTTGGCCGGCAGGCCGAAGCGGTAGTGCTCATGATACACCGGCGTGTAGTTGGTCATGCTGACGATGCCGCGCCCGGCCTTGTCCCACCGCATGAATATGACGATGCTGTTTTGCGTGTCATTGGCCTCCAGCCACTGGAAGCCGTCCCAGCCGTCCTCCACCTCCCAGAAGGCGGGGTGATCCAGGTAGAAGCGGTTGAGCGTCTTCACATAGCGCTGCATGTCCGGATGCCGCTCATAGACCAGCAGGAACCAATCCAGCTGGTCGTCATCCTTCCACTCGATATAGTGGCCAAACTCGCTGCCCATGAACAGCAGCTTTTTGCCGGGGTGGGCCATGGTATAGCCGTACAGCGCCCGCAGGCCGGCGAATTTCTGCCACAGGTCGCCCGGCTGCTTGTCGAGCATGGAGTGCTTGCCGTGCACCACCTCATCGTGGGAGAAGGGCAGGATATAGTTTTCGCTGAACGCGTAGTGCAGCGAGAAGGTCAGCTTCTGGTGGCTGCCGCCGCGGAAGTACGGGTCCACCTTGATGTAGCTGAGCATGTCGTTCATCCAGCCCATGTTCCACTTGAAGCCAAAGCCCAGGCCGCCCAGGTAGGTGGGCTGGGTCACCATGGGGAAGGCGCTGGATTCCTCGGCGATGGTCATGGCGCCCGGATGCTCCCGGTAAATGACCTCGTTGAGGCGGCGCAGGAAGGCGATGGCCTCCAGGTTTTCATTGCCGCCGTAGCGGTTGGGCGACCAGTCGCCCGCCTCGCGCCCGAAGTCGTGATACAGCATGGAGCTGACCGCGTCACAGCGCAGGCCATCGGCGTGGTAGTAGTTCAGCCAGAAGCACGCGTTGCTGATGAGGAAGCTGCACACCTCGCCCCGCGCGTAGTCAAACAGCATGGTGCCCCACTGGGGCATCTCGGCGCGCCGCGGGTCCACATGCTCATAGCAGGGGGTGCCGTCAAACCGGCGCAGGCCAATCTCATCGCGGGGGAAGTGCGCCGGCACCCAGTCCAGAATGACGCCGATATCCGCCTGGTGCAGGCGGTCGACAAAGCGCATAAAGTCCTGCGGCTTGCCATGCCGGGCGGTGGGCGCGTAATAGCCCGTCACCTGATAGCCCCAGGACATGTCCAGCGGGTGCTCCATCACCGGCAGCAGCTCCACATGTGTGTAGCCCATTTCGTGGATGTAGGGGATCAGCTGGTCCGCAATCTGCTCGTAGGTGAGCATCTCGCCGTCCTCGTCCCGCCGCCAGCTGCCCAGGTGCATCTCGTAGATGTTGATGGGGCTGCGGTAGGGGTTCCAGCTGGCGCGCTTGCGCATCCAGTCGGTATCGCCCCACTTGTAGCCTGACAAATCGCACAGCATGCTGGCCGTGTTGGGGCGCAGCTCGCTCTGAAAGGCGTAGGGGTCGGCCTTCAGGTGCACCACGCCATCCTCGCCATAGACGGCATATTTATAGCTGCGCAGCTTTTTATCGGCATCCGGGTAGTTGAAGCGCTCCGGGTCTGCCGCCGTGGTAAATAGTCTATCCGGCAGGCGCAGCTCCCACGTGCCACCGTGCTGCTTTTCCATGGGGTAGCGCAGGGTGTCCCAAAGACAAAACTCGCCCGTCAGCGATACCGCGCGGGCATTGGGCGCCCAGACGGCGAAGTGCCACATGTCCTCCCCGTTATGCCGGACCGGGTGCGCGCCCAGCATTTGATAGGCGGTATGGCTATGCCCCTGATGAAAGGCATGCCGGTCCGCATCGCTTGGAGGTTTGTATTGCAAGGCAATGTCCCCCTTTGCCTGGTTCTCAATGGCTGGCTATGGTGCCGCCCACATGTTGTTTCCCTATATTCAGTATAGCACAAAGGGTATGCGTCCACAAGCAGGCGTCAAGGGGCGCCTTGCCTTGCCATATTGTGCATCAGCAGGCTTGTTGGACGAATATGTGGGTGACATGGCTGTATTTATCTCGCCTTTTTTGTATAAGGTATGCAGGATGGCATAGCGGCGTCTCGGGAAACCTTGTGCGCGTTGGTTTTCAATGCGCCTGCGCCAGGGCGTATCGCATTGCACCGGCTTATGCCCTGTGATATAATGCGTTGACTAAGGAAGGGGAAGGTGAATGGGCAGGAAACGGGACAGGCTGCTGTTTGCGCCGCGCAGGAAGCGGCATCCCGGCTGCCTGATGAATATCCTTCTTCTTTTCTTTGTGTTGGCGTTGGTGTTTGGGCTCAACCACGTCAACAATGGCCATGCTACGCTGCTGCACCAGCCGGTGACGGTGGCCGGCATGGCATCGGCGTATGAGGGGTTTCCCATCCTGCACCTTAGCGACCTGCACGCCGCCCGCTTTGGCGAGGCGCAGCAGCGCATCCGCCAGCTGATACGGCTGGAGAACTACCGCGCCGTATGCCTGACGGGCGACATGGTTGGCCGCAGCGGGGATGTGCAGCCGCTGCTGGATTTGCTGGCGCAGCTGCCCACCGATGTGCCCGTGTTCCTTATCGCCGGCGATGACGATCCGGAGGCCATCCGCAGCCGGCATGTAGGCACGGGCGAGGTGAAGGCAGACTTTATCCGCCAGGCCGAGGAGGCCGGGGCCATTTACCTGGACAGCCCCTACAAGGTGGTTTACGAGGGGCGCAATGTGTGGTTCAGCCCGGCCAGCATGTACACCACCGACCTGCGCGCCGCGGCCTTTGCGCTGGAGGAACGCCGCGCCGAATTGGTGGCCGGCGGGGCCGATACACCCGATGGCGCGGCCGCGCTGCGGGCGGTAGAGTACCAGATAGATGTTTTGGCCAGCGCGGACGAGGCGCGCAAGGAAATGAAGCCCGATGACTGCTACATTTTGCTCAGCCATGTGCCGCTGGACGCCACGGCGGTATCCGGCCTGCACGAGGGTGAGCGCCTGCAGCGAAAGGCGGTCAACTTTCCGGGCACGGTGTCGCTCATCCTGGCCGGGCACTGGAACAACGGCCAGTGGCGCCTGCCGCTGATAGGGCCGGTGTATGTGCCCAGCGGCGAGGTGGGCCTGCGCGGCTGGCTGCCGGGCGACCGGGAGGTGTCCGGCTTGGCCATGGTCTACGCGGTGCCCGAATACATCAGCCCGGGTCTGGGTGTTTCGGGTGCCTATCCCTGGTGGATGCCCTTTCGCCTGTTCAACCGGCCGCAGCTGACGCTGATCAAGCTGACGGCCCGAATCACCTGACAGGGGACGACATGACGGACCGAAAACGCTTTGTCAACCGGGAGCTCAGCTGGCTGCGCTTTAACAGCCGGGTGATGCTGGAGGCCGAGCGGCCGCACAACCCGCCACTGGAGCGGGCCAAATTTCTGGCCATCGTGTCCAGCAACCTGGACGAGTTTTTTATGGTGCGCGTGGGCAAGCTGGCGCGCAAGATTGATGCCGGCCTGCGCATCAACGACCCGGCCGGGCTGACCCCTTTGCAGCAGGTGCGCGCCATCCGGCGCATGGTGCTCAAGCAAGTGGCGCGCCAGTACGCCATTTGCAATGACCAGGTTGTCCCCTTGCTGGCCGACAACGGGCTGCGCATCCTGTCGCCGGATGAGTTGAGCGATGTGCAGCGCACCTGGCTGACAGGCTACTTTGACACCCAGGTAATGCCCGTGCTTACCCCGCGCACCATCAACCCCAGCCACCCCTTCCCGCTGCTGGCGGCCAAGCGCATCTACATCGCAGTGCTGCTGCAGTCCGACAAGGGCGGTCTGCCGCAGCTGAGCCTGGTGCCGGTGCCCGCGGCGCTCAAGCGCGTGGTGCTGCTGCCCCAGGGGGATGGCCCAGTCAGCGGCCTGCTGCTGGAAGACCTGATTGTCATGCACCTGGGCCGCCTGTTCCCCTACATGGACCCCATCGGCTCGATGCCGTTTCGCATCACGCGCAACACCGATTTTGTCATCGACATCGAGAGCGTCAACAGTCTGGTGGATGAGATGCGCAAGGCCATCAAGCGCCGCAGCTACGGCAAGATTGTGCGCCTGGAAGTGCCCCGGCGGCACAACCCCAGCATCATGCGCCGCCTGCAAAAGGCGCTGGAGGCACCCGCCCGCATTGTGCTGGAGGTGGATGGCCCGCTGGATTTACGATTCCTAATGCGCGAGCTGCACGGCCTGCCCGGCTTTGACAGCCTGCGCTATGAGCCGTACAAGCCGGCCACCGACCCGCGGCTGTACGCGCGGGAGAGCATCTTCCGCACCATCCGGGGCGGCGACCTGTTTTTGCATCACCCCTACGACAGCTTTGACCCGGTGCTGCGCTTCATCCGCGAGGCGGCGGAGGATGCCCATGTGCTGGCCATCAAGCAGACGTTGTACCGCGTGTCCTCCAAGAGCACGCTGGTGCCCAGCCTGGCCCGCGCGGCGCAGCTGGGCAAGCAGGTAACCGTGCTGGTGGAGGTGCGCGCCCGCTTTGATGAGGAGAACAACATCAACTGGTGCAAAACGCTGGAGGCGGCCGGCTGCCATGTGCTGTACGGGGTGCCGCGGTGGAAGACCCACTCCAAAATCACGCTGGTGGTGCGCCGCGAGTCGGATGGCCTGCGCCAGTATGTGCATGTGGGCACCGGCAACTACAACGACGCCACCGCCCGTCAGTACACCGACATGGGCATTTTGACCTGTGACCGCCAGATTGGGGAGGACGCCAGCGCGTTTTTCAACATCATCACCGGCTACAACTACACCTTCCCCATGCGCGATTTGATTGCCTCGCCCTACGCCATGAAGAGTGCCTTCATCGACCGCCTGCGTGTGGAGGCAGAGAATGCCGAGGAAGGGCTACCAACAGGCTTTGACGCCAAGATGAACAGCCTGTCGGACCCGGAGATGATTGAGGCCATCTACACCGCGGCGGATGCCGGGGTGCCGGTGCGGCTGCTGGTGCGGGGGATATGTTGTCTGCGCCTGGCCCGCCACCGCAACATCCAGGTGCACTCCACCGTTGGCCGATTTCTGGAACACTCCAGGCTGTACATTTTCCGCAACGGCGGCATGCCCGAGGTGTTTATCTCATCCGCCGATCTGATGACGCGCAACCTGGACAAGCGGGTGGAGCTGACCGCCCCTGTGAAGGACCCGGGCATCGCCCGGCGCATCGTCGCCATCTTTGAAGAGCAGTGGCGCGATACCCTGCAAAGCTGGCGCCTGTGCGAGAACGACGAGTACGAGCGCATACAGGACGAGCAGCCGCCCTTCAGCGTGCAGGAGCACTTTGTACAGCAGGCCAGGCGCGCAGCCGAACCAGAGCAATCAACAACCATCATCGCGATATAGGAGGACTTATGCAGATTTACAACAGCCAGAGCCGCAAAAAAGAGGAGTTTGTGCCGGTTAAGCCGGGGCAGGTGGGCATCTACTCCTGCGGCCCCACCGTGTACGATTTTTTCCACATCGGCGACGCGCGGCCCTTTATCATCTTTGACGTGCTGCGCCGCTACATGGAGTACAAGGGCTACAAGGTGACCCTGGTGCAGAACTTTACGGACATCGATGACAAGATGATTCGCCGCGCCAACGAGGAAGGCATCACCGTCAAAGAGCTGGGCGACCGCTTCATCCAGGAATACTATAAGGACGCGGGCGCGCTGGGCATCCGCCCGGCCACGGTGCATCCCAGGGCCACCGAGCACATCCCCCAGATTATCGCCTTGGTGCAGCAGCTGATTGACAAGGGCATGGCCTATGAGAGCAACGGCACGGTGTACTACCGCACCGGCGCCTTCCCGGACTATGGCAAGCTCAGCGGCCAGGATGTGGACGATTTGGACGCGGGCGCCCGCGTGGATATAGAGGATGAGAAGGAGGCCCCGGCCGACTTTGCCCTCTGGAAGGCGGAAAAGCCCGGCGAGCCCGCCTGGGACAGCCCCTGGGGCCGCGGCCGGCCCGGCTGGCACATCGAGTGCAGCGCCATGAGCATGGCCTACCTGGGCGACACGCTGGATATCCACTCCGGCGGGCGCGATTTGCTGTTCCCGCACCACGAGAACGAGATTGCCCAGTCCGAGGGCGCCACCGGCCACCCCTTCGTGAAGTACTGGATGCACAACGGTTTTCTCAACATCGACAATGAAAAGATGTCCAAGTCTTTGGGCAACTTCTTCACCGTGCGCGATATCCTCAAGGAGTATGATGCCGAGGATGTGCGCATGTTCATGCTATCGGCGCAGTATCGCAGCCCGCTCAACTTCAGCCGCGACAGCATCGACCAGGCGCACGCCAGCCTGATGCGGCTGTACACCGCGCGGGACAACCTGCTGTTCTTGCAGCAATCAGCCCCTGAGGGCGAGCCCACGGACGCCGACCGCGCCTTCATGGCCGAGGTGGATGATTGCCGCAAGCGCTTTGAGGACGCCATGGATGACGACCTCAACACCGCGGAAGCCATGGGCGCGCTATTTGACCTGGTTTACGCGGCTAACACCAGCGTTACCACCGATACCAGCAAAAAGGCCATCCAGCACGCGCTGAACGCGCTGTACCAGTTGACGGATATTCTGGGGCTGTTGTCGAAGAAGCCCGGCGAGCTGCCAGAGGATGTGCAGGCGTTGGCCGACCAGCGCGTGCAGGCCCGCCAGCAGAAGAATTGGGCACAGTCCGACGCCCTGCGCGCCCAGCTCAACGAGATGGGCTACACGGTGGAGGACACCGCCGCCGGCCAGAAAATCGTCAAGACCTGCTGATTGCCCTTATGCGCATCAAACAAGCCCTGCCCCGCCTGCTGCTGGCAGCCTGCACCGTCATCGCGGTGCTCTGCCTGGCCCTGGCGGCAGGGCTTTTTTATACGCCGCAGCGGCAAATGATGGCGCTCGCTCCGCTGCCCTCCGCACGGCCCACCGCTACGCGGCAGCCGGGCGGCATATCCATCAACACCGCGACCATAGAAGAGCTGCAGCAGCTGCCCGGCATTGGCCCGCACCTGGCGCAGCAAATCATCGAGGCGCGCGAGCGTTCGCCCTTCTTTTACCCGGAGGATTTGAAAAATGTCCCCGGCATCGGCGACAGGCGGTTGGCGCAAATAAGGCCATATATTCGGATAGATTAATGGTTTTCCAGATAGTAAGACTGGCTGTGCGTGCGCATAGCCAGTCTTTTCGTGAGTTGTAACGGTTCAAAAATACTTTTTAAAGGAGTTTCACCTCAACACTGTGCTTGGTGTTATATTCGCTGCCCAGCAGGCCGCGCTCGTCGTTCTCCACCTCACCGCGCTGATTGTCGTAGGGGTCATGGCGCACGTGGGTCTGCTCCGGCTCAAAGGCGCCCATATACGCGTGGTTGAACACCGCGCGGTAGGGGTCCAGGTTGCCGAAGTAGAATTCGCGCCGCTCAGCATTGCCACCGCGGCGGCCCGCGCCGCCAAAGCTGCAGTCGGCCGGCAGCCAGCCCCAGGTTTCGGTGTAGAACCAGGCCCAGTCGTGGCTGCCCTCGTCGCCGGGGGCGGCGTACAGGCCGCTTTGCCAGCGGGCGGGGATGCCCGTGATGCGGCAGAGGGCGATGAACAGCAGTGCCTGGATGCCGCAGTCCCCCCGCAGGTTGACGGCGGCGTATTCCGCGCCATGCTCTATCAGCTGGTAGGGGCGTACATAGCTGTACAGCACCTTGCCGGTGATGAAGTCATAGAAGCGCTTGGCCTGCCGCATAGGGATGACCTCATCGCCCACCAACTCCCTGGCCAGCGCCGTCAGGTAGGGGGTGAAGGCCAGGTGAGGCAGCTGAGGCTCCAGGTCCTCCTTGGTGGGGGCCTTGGCATTCGGGTAGATGACGCGCTGGTTCTCCTGGCTGAGCGGGTCGCAGTACACCAGGCGCTGCACATAGCGGGTGGTGGCCGTGAAAGGCCGGTTCTCGCTTAAGGTCTCTTCGAAATAGGCGGTGCGCTGGGGCACGCTCTCCCGGGCGATGTGGCGGGGCTTGGGCTGCACATCCTCCACCACCACATCCTGCTGTTGCGGGGCGGGTGAGGGGATGGGCAGGTGCACGCACCAGGCGCCGGGGCGGAAGGCCTCATCCTTGATGCGCAGCGTGGTCGTCAGGCGCATCTCCATGTTAAGGTGGCCGTCGCGCTTCATGATGGCCATGGCCTCGTCCAGCAGGGGGCGGCTGGGGCTGAGGGGCTTGCCTGCGCGGGCGGCGAACTCCGGATTGGCCTTTAACAGGCTGGGCACCGTGTCCTCAAAATACATGCGGCGGCCCTCGATGCGGCGGCTGTCCAGCCAGCCCAGGTTGCGCAGGTGACGGAAGTCGTCGTCCGAATAGTCCGGTATCTCCCGGCGGATGGCCTCCAGCAGCTCGGTCTCATTGAGGGGGTAGTCGGCCGCCAGGTTGTCCAGGAACCAGCGCGCCATGATGAGCCGCTCGCGCAGCATCTCGGGCAAATCCAGCGACAGCCGGGTCTCAATCATATCGCGGGCGATTGCCCATTGGCCGGAGGCGATATAGCTCTCAATATCCTGGGGCAGGGGTGCGCTGAGGGATTGAAAGTTCATGGGTGTACTCTCCTTTTGCATCACACGCTGAGGCGTGGTTACCACTTCTTGATCAGCTTGTTGAGCTGGTCGGCCAGCTTGCGCTTGAGTCCGTTGCTGAAGCCATCCGCCTCGTTGACCAGGTTGCGCAGGCGGTCAAAGGCACTCTGCAGGGCGGAGTCGGCCTCGGTCTGGCGGCGCTGCGCCTTTTTGGCGGCCTTGCGCTCCTTCTTGGTGACCAGCGCGCGGCTGCCGGATACCGACTGCTGATCGCGCAGCAGGTCCCACCCATCGCCGTTATAAGGCACCGTGGTGGTCAGGCCCAGGGCGGCCAGGCGCTTGGCGAATACCTCGGCCACGCTGTCCTCGCCATGGCAGACAAAGATGCGCGTGGGGCGGGGCTGGAAGCTCTGCGCCCACTTTTGCAGGATATCGGCGTCCGCGTGGCCGGAAATGGCCCGCAGCGCGTGCATGCGGGCGTGCACCTCAATGTCCTCGTTGAACAGGCGCACCTTTGTGGCCCCGTCCAGCAGCGAGCGGCCCAGCGTGCCCACGCTCTGATAGCCCACAAACAGGATGGTGGCGTTGGGCCGCCACAGGTTGTGCTTGAGGTGGTGGCGAATGCGGCCTGCCTCCGCCATGCCTGAGGCCGATATGATGACGCAGGGGCGCTTTTCAAAGTTGATGGCCTTGGACTCATCGGCGGTGACGCACAGCTTGAGGTCTTCAAAGCTCAGCGGATTGACCCCGCTTTGCAGCAGGTCGCGCATCTCCTGGTCAAAGTTGTTTTCGGCACTTGTGTTGAAGATGCCGGTCGCCTTGATGGCCAGCGGGCTATCCATATAGACGGGGAAACCCTCGTGCCCGCGCACCAGGCCGCGCTGCTTGATTTCGCGCAGGAAGTAGAGGATTTCCTGCGTGCGGCCCACCGCGAAGGAGGGGATGACCACGTTGCCGCCCTTGTCAAAGGTGGTCTGCAGCACATCCACCAGGTCGGCGATATAGTCCGGCCGCTCGCCATGCAAGCGATCGCCGTAGGTGGACTCCATCACCACATAATCGGCACGCGTCAGGTACTGCGGGTCGTTGAGGATGGGCTGGTGCACGTTGCCGATGTCGCCGGAGAAGACCACGGCCCGGCTGTTGCCCTCCTCCGTCACGTCCAGCGTGGCGGAAGCCGAGCCCAGCAGATGCCCCGCGTCGGTGAAGGTGAGGGACACATGGTCCAATATCTGCTGCGGCTTGCTGTAGGGCACGGTCACAAATAGCGCCAGCGTGCCCTCGGCATCGGCGGTGGTGTAAATGGGCTCATACGGCGGCTCGCCCGAGCGCTCGGCTTTGCGGTTGCGCCACTCGGCCTCCTGCTCCTGAATGTGGGCGGAATCCCGCAGCATGATATCGCACAGCGCGGCGGTGGCCGGCGTGGCAAAGATGTTGCCCCGGAAGCCGTCGGCGTATAGCTTGGGTAGCATGCCGCTGTGGTCGATGTGGGCGTGGGTAAGCACCACGCAATCCACGCCCTGGGCGGAGACGGGCAACTCCTGGTTCTCATAGGTGTCGCGGCCCTGCTCCATGCCGCAATCGACCAGTATGTTTTTGCCCAGGGTACGCAGCAGATAGCGGCTGCCGGTTACCTCCCGCGCCGCGCCGAGAAACATCAGATCCATTCGTTGCCTCCATTCATGTATTGACCCCAGGCCGGGTGCAATAGTCAGGCCAGTACGGCCTCCTGCGCCGGTGCTTCCACGCCCGATGCGTACATCTGATACAGGCGGCTGTACAGACCGCCCTTGCGCATCAGCTCCTCATGGGTGCCATGCTCTTCCAGGCCACTTTCGGTCAGCACCCAGATGACGTCCGCGCCGCGGATGGTGGTCAGCCGGTGGGCGATGGTCAGCGTGGTACGCCCGCGGGTCAGTACCTCCAGGGATTGCTGCACCAGGCGCTCAGACTCGTTGTCCAGGGCGCTGGTGGCCTCATCCAGCAGCAAAATGGGCGGATCCTTGAGGAACACCCGCGCGATGGAGATGCGCTGCTTTTGCCCACCGGATAATTTAACCCCGCGCTCGCCCACATGGGTGTCGTAGCCGTCGGGCAGTTCCATAATAAAATC
>ENA-UOOR01001913-UOOR01001913.1-fermentation-metagenome-genome-assembly--contig:-NODE-1913-length-22715-cov-15.921756_pt1 | contig 22715 bp, 23 predicted proteins | sample MGYA00245780_ERZ724029 | MGnify/ENA primary metagenome ERZ724029 (study PRJEB28704, sample SAMN03018315) | fermentation metagenome | biome: anthropogenic terrestrial biome; feature: soil... | reverse complement strand
TTTTAGAATATTTAAACGTAAAAGAGAGCAAACTCCCATGTTTATCCCACGGTTAAGGATTCCGTTTTTATTGGGCATGGAACTGATTTATTCAATCCCTTCGCTCTCTAGTAATAGTATATATTTAGTTGTACTATTTGTCAATATATTTATTTTATAGTTTTAATAATCTTTCATTTTAATTGCTCCATAGTTTTCTAACATATCTTTTAAATGTGTTTTCTTATTTGATACACCATTATGAGAGATCGCATATCTTAATGCTTTATTTTCCGCACAAAGTACACAATATTGTTGCGCTCTGGTTAAAGCAGTATAAATCCATTCTTTAGTTAATAACATATAGGCATTAAAATCAAGACCGATAATTACTATAGGACTTTGTGACCCTTGGAACTTATGACAAGTTGCTGCATAACCTAGTTCAATATGTTTCCAATGTTTCTGAGGTACAATAATTTCACCTATAGTATAAAAATCAATAATCATATAAGTTGAGTGAATTTCTTTTATAATACCTAAATTTCCATTAAATATTGGAGTAAATGTTTGAAAACCAGAATCATCAAGAAATATTTCATCTTCTTCATTATCAGAATAAGGGTTATATTTTATCGTTTTATAATTATTCCTCACATTCATAACTTTATCATTAACACGTAATTTATAACTTAAATTCTTTGAATGCCTGATTTCAATCTCTTTCATAGAAGGATTATATGGGTTATATATGTTTTGCAATTCCTGATTAATATTAAATGTTGATGATTTCCCATTAGTCTTCATAGGAAGAATGACTTGGATATCCATTATGCTATTTACTTTAGGTAAATTTTCTTTAAATTTTTCTATAACTTTTGATGTAGTTTTTTCTTTATTTAAGTATATATCTAACTCTAAATCTTGAAGTTCTCCCCTAATTTCTTTATTGTTAAAAGAATTACCACATAATTGAACTCCATTCCTTACCTTAATACTTTCAGTAATAATAGCAGATTTTTGTGCTTGTCTATGAATTTTATCTAATCTAACTACTGGAATTTTTTCAGAATTTATTATATCACTTGCTACATTTAATACTCCAATACTTTCAAGTTGACCTATATCTGCAAGCATAATTAATTTTGCTCCATCTTTAACAGCTTGAATCAAACTATAAAACAAATATCCGCCAATCATTGATACTTCATCAACAATAATAATATCTTCATTTAAAGGATTGTTTTTATTAAATTCAAATCCTTCTCCTGGGATAAATCCTAACAATCTATGTATTGTATATCCTGTCACATTTGTAATTTCGGTCATCCTTGCTGCTGCTCTACCACTTAAAGCACATTGAGCAAATGAATAATCTTCAAGAACTTTTAGCATTCCAGCAACAACACTTGATTTACCTGTCCCTGCAAGACCTGTAATCATAACAACTTGATTTTCTAAAACTGTTTCAATACCTTTAATTTGTTGCTCAGTATATTCCCATCCTTGATTATTTTCTACTTGTTTAACCTTATCTTTCCAATTATCATATTCAAAATTATTTTGTCCATTTAATATTCTTACTAATTCTTCAGTTATTTTAAATTCTAAATCATAATATTTTTTTAATCCGATCTTTGTTTTATCTTCATCCCACCAAAGTACATCTTGCATATCATACAATACATTTCTTAAATGTTCATCATCTAATTCATCTCCAATATTAGCAATAATCCCATCCATTAATAAAGAAGGTGAAATAAATGAATCTCCATCATTTGCGTTACATTCTAAAAAATATGTAATAAATGCTTTTATTCTTTCAGGTGCATGAGGATGAATACCTACACTTAAAGCAATACTATCTGCTTTTTTCCAACCTATACCTTCTACTTCATCTGCCAGTATATAAGGATTTTCTTTTATCTTTTGTATTGCTAATTCTGGTGATTGATATATATCTACTATTTTTCTTATTGCGTTAGGAGTTAAACCATATTTATCTAATTCTACATAGGCAACCGAATAATCTACATGTTCTTTATATCTCTCAATTAATGAAACAGCAGTTGTTACTCCTATCCCCTTTACTTTAGTTAATTGTTTAATATCTTCATCTTCTAATGCTTGAATAGGATTTTCAATAGTATTATATAAATTTTCTATTTGTCTTGAAGTAAGTATTTTAGATAAAAATATTTTTTGACTATCTTCAGCAGATATATCAGCAAATATGCCCATATAAATTAATTCATATTGTTTCCCCCATTTAGGATCATCTATTTCATTAGCTACTACAGTAAATGTATCTTGATAATTAGGTTCAGTCATAACACCTTTTACTATGAAGGAATTATATTTATCAGTATTAATTACCCCATATATAGGATTAATTAATGAAACAGAAAGAATCCCCCAATTATTTTTATAATATCTAATTTGATTTATTTTCGCTGTACATTTAATTTGATTCTCTTCACTCATTAACTTGTATCCTTTCTGTGCCATAACTCCATTTATAACCTTTATGGGTTTTTCTTATATTCTCACAGCACTCTCTTATATGTTGATAATTACAATTTGTAAGTTTTTCTGCTTCTAATAAATTATTAAATGATTTAATATATTCATTATTCAAGCTATATTGTATTACAGGTTTAGACTGTTTGGAATTTTTATTTATTTTTATATTGCTAATTTCATCAATGTTTATATTTAAATTTGATTCAATTTCTTCATCTCTGTCTTTATATCTAAAATCATTATAATACTCTTTTTCTGCTTGAATCCTTGCAATAACTGCATCTTCAAGATTATCAAATGTTCCTATGTTTATTTTATTATCAATTAATGATATTCTAACACGCCAATTATCATCTCTTTCATTATAATATACTCCTTTATATCCTGAACTTGCTCTACTAACTTTATTATTTCTAAGATTTTCATAAAGTTCACAAACTCTTAAATTTTCTTTCCTATTATCTAAAGTATTATGATTAATGTGGTCTATTGTTTTACTTTCTATATTTTCATATTTACTCATAATACTTCTATGTAAATATACTTGTTGAGAATTAACATTTCTATATATATAATTTCCTTCACTTTTTATCCAATTATAATCACAAACTACATCATAGTCTTCTAAATCAAAATAAAATACTATTTCTTGTGAAGTATAACCAATTCCATATTCACCAGATAAATCACAATAACAACAATCACATTTTGGACATTTATTATTTTTATTTTTCTTTAACACATCTTGTCTTTTACTTACTAAAGTTTTATACCTACATTGACATTCACACATCCAATAGGTTCTATTGGTTTTACTACTCCTTTCTTTGTCTAAATATAAAACTTTAAAATTCCCATAAATTTCTCCTGTTAAATTCTTAAATCTAGACATTTATTCTTGTGTCCTTTCTGATTCTAATATTAAATCTCCATTATCACTTATACCGACAATCTTTGTGGTTGTATGTTGATAAATAGTATCTTTATATCTATACGGGCGAAATGTATTACCTCTCCTGTAACCTGCTATGATTAAGAGCGAACCCCTTGAAAACCATGACTTTTCTAACACAGTTTTACTACCATCTTTATTTTTCTGTGATATTTGACGATCATAATGATAAAATGCACCGTCATAATATTTTACATTTACTACCCCATCTACAGTTAATAGTGATATTGAATGTTTATGTTTATTTTTATCTAACACAGTTCCAGCAATTCTAACTATTTCAAATTTATTTCTTTTAATTCCTTTTCTAGTATATGTATCAACTACTTTTGGTTTTATAGGCATTTCAAAGAAATTAACAATGTTAAATTTATTCATATTAACATTACACAATTCATGTTCTGTGTAATAAAAACAAAGTGCGTCCATTTCCCATTTTGGGATACTGCCTTTGGCATGTTTATTCCATGCTTCTTGATATAAATAATTATTATATTTTTTTAATAATTCATCATTACCTATCCAAATTTTAAAATCTTCCATCTTTTTATTGTATTCTTTGATAAATTTATTTTCGGATATTATTATAGTATTATCATAATATTCAACAATATTATCTTCCGAAAAATGTTCCTGGTAAAACTGATATGCTATATCATCAAGTTTAATTAATCTATCACTATATCCTTTTTTAGTTGGTTTCTTAGAAGGTATTAATTCATAAACGAACTCTTTACCAGTGATATAATTTTTAAAATTATAATATCTAAAATAAATCTGCTTATCTTCTGGTACCAAGTTTGCTTCAATTACATTATTAATATTTCGTAATCCTAAATCATTTTTAGGTTCATATATTTGATTAAGATAATCCTTCATAATTTCTACTCTAGGTTTATTGATTAATTCATCAAAACATCCTGCTTTTATTAACTGTACCATTTGACTATTTTTAATTAATGAATTTTCACATAAAACCATTCTATTTAAAAAGTCTTCAAATGAGTTATATGGTCTATTAGAAATAATATTTTTAACAACATCATCACCAATTCCATTAATACCCTTCAAACCAAATATTATCTGATCATTTTTTATATCTGCTTTAAAACCAAAACTAGCTTTATTTATATCAGGTAAAGCAATTTTAACTCCTCTTTGTTGCATATTACCTATCGAACTTGCAATTTTACCATAATCACTAGATTTATTATCTTCTGATTCTTCATCTGCTCCTGCATTTACAGATAAACAAGCAGTTTCCCAATAAAGTTTAGGGTAATGGAATGCTAAATTCATTTCTTGTAATCCAATACATGAATATGGAGTTGTATGATTAATCGAAAATGAATAACCTAACTGCCGTTTAATTTGGACATCCCAAACATATTTTAATAAATTATCACTTGTGCCAATTTTCCTACCTTGATTAAAAAATTCTGCTTTTGCTTCATCAATAATTTTACCTTTCTTTTTTGCAATTCCTTTTCTAAGAGTATTAGATTGTTTTAAATCAAAATCTGCAATTTTTTCATCCATTGATAATTCCATTACAACTTCTTGTGTATCTGCTACTCCATATATCTTCTTTAAATACTTCTCTAACACTTTAATTTCTTTAGAAGTTAATTTGTAACTTCTCATCTCTTCATACCATTTTTTTATATCTCTTTTATATTCAACATATTGATCTACTGGTTGTTTACTGCCATCTCCCATCAATCTCATTAATGAATTAACAACTGCCATTTCAAACATATTAGTAGGTTTTACTTTTTGTGCTGCTTGTAATCCTACTTCAGTATCAAATTGAAATAAATCTACAATTGTATTATCGGCAATCATTTTCCACATTTCAGGTGAATCATAATCTAAAACATCAGGGTGAATATATTTATTATAAGTTTTTCTTAAACTTCCTTGCCATTCTATATATCCATCTTCAACTAACATATCTAAAGTTGCTCGTATTTTATCTAATGCTTCAATAGTAAGAAGATCAACTTTTAGATTACCACAATATTCACTATCATTCATATTCCATTGACTTATAAATTGACCATTTGGTGCTTTCATTCGTGCATTGAAATTAACAAAATTATCATTATAAATAAATACACCTGAAGCATGAATTGAACGTTTATTAATTAATCCTTCAATACCTAATGCTACTTCAAGTAAATTTTCATAAGAATGGATTTCATTAATAAATTCTTTTACTGGCTTCCTACCTTTTTCTTCATTACCTTCAATACAATCTTTAATAGACCAGTTACTACCTCTTTCAAAAGGTATCATATCTGCAATATATTGTGCAGTATCATTATCTATTTCAAGACCTCTGCAACTCGTAAGTATTGCACTTCTGCTACCTTCCGTACCAAAAGTACAAATATTTAATACTCTATCCTCACCAAAATAATTTTGTAATGCTTTAAGTATTTGTTTTCTTCTATTAGCTGCTGAATCTAAATCAACATCTGGTAACTCAGGCCGTGAAGAAGTCAAATGTCTCCAATGAGGCAACCCCCATTGTAAAGGATTAATTTGTGTGATATCTGCAAGATAACATATCAAGAAACCAGTTACACTACCTCTTGCTACTCCTACTAAACTATCTCCTTCTTCCCACATTATATTAATAATCTGTCTAGTAGTAACATAGTAAGAAGATAGTTTAGTATTTATTACATTTGTAATTTCCCACAACTCTTTTAATTCAGTATTAATTCTTTCAAGAACTTGATAAAAATAATCTTTACTAAGTATTTCATTCCATATTTTATTCTCAAATCCATCTTCTATAAGTTTAAATAAATACCTATCTTGTTCATCATCACTATATGCGAATTTTTCTAAGTAAGGGTATTGATTATATACTTGTTTAAAAATATGTTTTACTTCAAATTCAGGTAAAGATATTCTAGGAACTACGACATTACTTTTTAAATCATAATTTTCTATCATACTCCCAATTAATAAAGTATTATTTATTGCCTTTTCAATATCTTCTTTATCAAGATATGATAAATAATCTCTAATCTCGTCTATTGTTTGTAGATAAGTCGAAGAATAAAAATCATCTATTTCTCTGTCTCCATCTTTAGAATTTAAATAAGCTTTATGAATTAATCTATCTTCTTTTTTTAGATAATGCGTATCTGTTGTTACAATCCATTTCAAATCATATGCTTTAGCAATTTGTATTGCTTTTTTATTAAATTCAATTTGCTCAACCATATTAGAAGGTTGAATTTCAATAAAAAAATAATCTTTACCAAATACCGAAATACACCATTGAATAAAACTATCTATTTGCCATTTAATTTCTTCTATTTGTTTCATATTATTACTTTGTTCTAATTCAATTAATTTCAATATTAATTGAGAGTATTCACCCCCTAGACAGGCAGTACTCCCAATTATATGATTTCCTTTTATAACTCGTTCTAAATCACTTTTACCAATAGGTACTCTTTCCATTTGTCCAGTAGAATATAGATTATCCCAGGCAATTGATGATAATTCTCTAATTTGCTTATGTCCTTCTTTATCTTTTGCTAATAATATAAAATGATAAAATTTTGTTTCTCCAGATATATAATTTTCTTTCAAGCAATATTTATCATCTACTAGGTAAATTTCATTACCTAGAATGAGTTTCCAATTATCATCTATCTTTTTTTCTTCACGTAATTTCTTTACTTTTTGTATTGCTTGAATATGCATACTTACACTTTCATGATCAGTAATAGCTACCCCAACTGAATTTAATTCAATTGCCTTTTCAATTAACTTATCTACTTTAACTATACAATCAGTTAATCGAGTATTTGATCCACCGTCAGTATGGTTATGACAATATATAATACTCAAAATATCTCACCCTTTAAAATACAAATTTTTTAGTTTTCTTAACACTAAAATCACTTATAATTACTTGTGCTGATATATTACCTTTAAATTCATTTATTCCACATCTACCAACTACATCAATTTCAACTGTTTTAGCAGTATTTTTTATATTTTCAATTTGTTCTTGATTACAATTAAATTTTATAAATTCAATATCTTTATATGTAAACTTAATTGTATTTTGTTTCTCTCCTATAATAGCAACATCATCTGCAATTATTATCATTCCTGAAAAAACAATTAGTGGTGCATCAATTCCTCCACCCCAAATATCACTATATTTATTCATATTCAATACAAATTCTTTATTAATACTATTACTAGGAATTATAAAATCAACATCATATATATCTTCAAACACTACATCTTTTAGTTTTTCATTAAAAATATCATTTGCCTTGATAATATTATCAAAAGTAATCCCAATCCCACAAGCATTAGGATGACCAAGAGCATATAAGAATTTATGAGAATCTAACAAAAATTGTTTTATATCCTTAATTACTCCTTTTTCATAACCCCTAGCACTACCTCCATAATAATTCTTTTTTTCATTATATCTTAGTAAAATAACTGGTCTTTTATATTTATCAGCTAATTGACCAGCAACTAATCCAGTAAGAGTTTTTTCAAGAATATTGGTAACATCTATTATAAGAATTTTATTTTCTAATAATTTCTTCTCTTCAATTCTTTCTTCTAATACAATTAAATTTTTATCTCTTTCTCTATTTTGTCTTGCTTTAATATTAGTACAAATTCTAGCCATTGCTTCAGTAATAGGTTGTTGTATCTCTTCTTTTGCCCCTCGTTTTTTATAGGGAATTGTTTCATTACTACCTATAAATGCTTTAAACATATTTTCTTTTTCTTCTTGAGTACCGAAACGAACACATGCATTAACTAATGGAGCAATATAAAAAGCACAGTTGATAATATTGATTATACCTTTAGTTGAATAGGATTGTTTTTCAAACAATGCTTGTAAAAAAGAATTATTAATATTTTTGAGTCCCTTTAAAACCAAATAACGTGTTTCTAAACTTCTTAAATCCATAACATCTGCAATATTTCCACAAGCAACTAAATCTAAGAATTCATCAGCATATTTAACATTTAAAGCATCATCTAATGCCTGACAGAATTTATAAACAACACCTACACCAGATAAATCTTTATTCGGATAATCACCTATTTGATTATTTACTATAATTGCATCAGTACTTTCTTTTTTATCTATTTTATGATGATCAAGGACTAAACAATCAATCCTTCTTTCTTTTAATATCTTATGTTGTTCTAAATCATTAGAACCTGCATCTGGAATAATCACAAGAGATACATCATCGCTAATTTTATCTATATCTATACCATGTTCCTTTCCTTCAGGTACTTCCCAAATTATATTACTATTAGGGCAAATTAATTTTATATAATTATATAAAAGTGAAGCTGAAGAAAAACCATCAAAATCTGAGTCTATTTGTATAAATATTATATTACTATTTTGTAAATGATTCAATAAACAATTTACTGCTATGTCAATATTTTTTAATTGTGAGTAATGATATGTATGTTTTAAATTTACATTAAGAAAATCTTCAATATTAGTAATTCCTCTATTATATAAAATAGTTTCTATCGGATTAATTAAATAATCATTCTTTCCTATTAATTTATACTGCATATTTCTAAATCTTCTCCATTCTTTGTTTTAATTTCATACTTATGTTTCATTAATTCTAATAATATATCCTTTCCCATATCAGAAGGAGATGCTTTATAAGGTAATAAACCTAAATCATCCCATAATATATATGTCCGTACAAAAGGTGTGAAAGGATAGGTTTGTTTTAATACATTCTTGGCACAATCATATGCTTCTTTACTATTAGGATCAGTAAACCCTTTATCATAAGCGATAAAAACTTCCTCTGGATTTAAGGAAAGTACCATATCTCTATGCCATTTAGATATAGACATACCGCATGTAGCAACTGCAAAACAATCTTCTCCAAAAAAAGTATCACATTGCATAACACTTTTTTCAGCTTCAAAAAATATTACTTTTTTTATTCTTTTGATAGCTTGTTGAGTATGATTTAAACCATATAGGTTTAGTGCTAAAGGATGATTATATAATTGCTTTTCTACCATTAAAGGCATATATTTTTTACCTGATAATACATCTTCTTCCCGTAATGCTCTGCCCCTAATACCTATTAAATTATTATCAATATCATAATGGGGGATAATTATCTTATCATCTTTTATATAATACTTAATACCATATTTACTCATTGTCTCCATAGAGATACCTTCATTTATCCATGATTCATGATAGAATTCTTTAAACACTTCTAAAACTTTATCATTAATAGTAGGTATATTAGCTTTAGGTTTTTCTACCCTTTTATATCGATTAATCCATTCCCAATCATCTATTAAATACTCTTTACTAGCATTTGACAATATAGAAGAACAATGAATAATTTTATTTGTAAGTGCAGCAACATGTTTAATACATTCATAAAAAGTTAGTTTAATATTCTTACGTAATTTTGAACGTCTTACTAATTCATAAATATCAAAAGTATCCTGGCATTCCGTGTAACATTTAAATAACTTTATATCTCTATAATAATAAAGTTTATAAGAACCACCGTTAATATTATGACAAACGGTTTGGAAGATTAAATTACCGTCTTTATCAGTACGAGGTTCATCACTTCCTAAATCTTTAAGTATAAATTTAATATCACTATCATCTAAAGATTCCTTTATTTTTTCTTTATCTAACATCTATTCACACTCCTTAAAAGTTGAATAGTGCTTTGGTTGAATTTTTATTATCTTCTTTATCAGATTCTATTTCTTTTTGGTCTACTGAATGTTCATTAATCATTGCGTCAATCATTTCTATTTTTGTGGATTCCACAGGTATTATTTGATATTTATTATTCGTAAGAAATAAATCTTGACCTCTCATATTACCAAGATTAATATACTGCCATAATTTAACCCTAGTAAGTTTTCCTCTCCTTACTTTATAAATGTGATAAACCATATTAGGAACAGGATAAATACCTTTTGATAATATAGGTTGTAATGCTTCTATATCGGCATTAGTGGGTTCAAGAGCAACCACACCAACATCAATTTTATCAGCTACAGCTTTTGCTCCACGCAAAACATTTTGATCAGCATCTTTAATGTTTTTATATTCTCCATTAGTTTGAGTAGAACTATCAATATGTACATTTAATTTATTACACATTGCTTTCAATCTATCTGAAAACATTAATAATACTTGGTCTTCTCTTAGTTTCATTCCTCTTGAAGCACTAGCAATTTCAGTTATAAGTTTTAAAGAAGTATGTAAATAATCAAATAAAACATATTGTACTTTATGATCAATTTGGTACCGTCTTATTACTGTCTCAATATCTTCAATATTAAAATCTGATAAATACTCAATCCATAAAGGAGATTGTTCAATAAACTCAATTGCTTGATCTACTCTACCTTCTTCATCTTCTTCATTACCAATATATTTACCATCTAATATTTTTTCTTCATTAACTCCACTCACATAAGCTAAAAACATTGTTTGGATTTCTTCTATTTCAAGTTCAGTAGTAAGATAAAGAGTAGGTTCTGAAATTCCTCGATACATCCATTTCTTTTCTTTTAAATCCCATATATAAGGTACAGCATAACTACAGGCATCAGCAGCGGCAAGTCTGGATTTCAGTTATGTTATCGTAAGGCTTTTTATCCTTACTTCTAATCCATTACAGATTAGCTCGGCATATCTTTTCACCTTCGGCTTTACGTTAAGGTGGTGCGAACTCTTGGGAATATTATATTCTACTTTTAAATAGTAGTTTCAATTCCTATGCTCTGCCCCTGACTAAATTTTTAATTTTAGCCTTCGGTTCGGGTTATCCTATCAAAGAGGGAGGACTTTCCCGCTTAATTTCGCACTTATAATATTAAGAATTTCTTCCTAACACGGCATTTATCATTCGTAAATATAAGTCATATTTTCTATCTAAATATATTTTACTTTCTTTATATAATTGATCTAATATATATGGAATTGTTTGTTTATCATTACATTCCCATGTATAAATATTTTCTTTAGAAGACAAAGTATTAAGTTTCCATCCCATAACTAAACACATTGTTTCTAAAAATGATTTAGTTCCTAATACTTCTATTTTAAATGTTTTATTTGTGTATATTAATGAACCATCTCCATCAATATAACCACGTACAAAATGTCTTATTAAATAATTAGGAACTTGATTTTCTTTAGGGAAAGTTAAAGTTAAACTTTTATTTGGAGTACATCCTTTATTTATTAAATCTTGTTTCATTATCTTGTCATTAAAACTAATTCTATAAGCTTTATAATTTTCTTCATTTAATTTTATATTTTTTTCTCCAATTTTATTAACATGATTCAAAAAAGATTTGAATTTTTGTATATGCTCTTTATCTTCTGCTTTTAGACATAATTCAATTATATTTGTCGCAGAAGAAATATATCCGTCAGCATATAAAAATCCCAACCAATATGCTTTTTCTTCAGTATTAATAATATGGAACAAATTACTTAAACAACGATTATCATTTTGATTATTTACTATATTAAATCCAGATAATTTAAGATTCTTACTTAAAGTTCCTCTATCCATATCCAATTCTTTTGCTATTTTAGTAATACTATTCCCCATAGCATATTTATATTTCGCTGTTTCTAATTTTTGATTGTACTCTTCGTAGTTAATTTTACCCATATACATCACCTCCTTTTATATTGTTTATAGATAGAAAAATAACTTAATATTTACGCTGATAGTTTACCTATTCCAGTTGGTGCAGACCTTAAATAAAATTTTTTTAATCTTGCACCTCTCACAATAGTATTCATTATATTACTTGCCATTGGAATCCCAACATCAGGAGTTTCTTTACATCTTTCTTTTAACTCTCGTAACCCCTTACCTGCCTTTTGTCCTTGATTATTTATATTTGTCAAATGTTTGTTTTTAATATCAATAAGTTTTTTCTCAACTAAATTGAATATATCTTGGATAGAAAGTTCATCAAAGTATGATTGCATCTTTTCCTGCTCTTTTGGTTCAACTAATGTTTCATCATATATTGGTCTAATATCAATACCTTTATCTGATAAATCTCTAAGTAAACTAAACTTCTTCATTCTTTGATAATAAAAATCAAAGTTGCCTAAATCACTATTATTCTGACATTCAATGATATAGTCCATTCCATTGTTTTCATTGAATATCTTATATTGTAATTCATATGGTGCTAAATAATTATCAATTGCTATATAGTCTATATTTTTAATACCTTGTAGGTATAAATTATGTATTGAAGCAAAAATCATTTTATGAAATATTTCTTCAAAATCATCTCTATCTAAGTTATATCTACTATCACTTAATAAAGTTGGTTTTTGCAATAAACATCCTAATACCTGGAGATAACTTCTTTTACAAGATAAACTCAAATGTTTATCACCTCAATTCACCTATATCAATTAGTTTATTTTTTATATCATTTATTGGTTTTTTAATTCTAACTGTAGTTTCTATCACAATATCATCTATATCTATTTTATCTAATTGTTTATTTATCGATTTTTTCATTTTTTCAAACTCTTGTGCTTCTTCATATATATAAGGTATAATACCCACACAATCCGATACTACAGGATTATCTTGTGTATCATAGAAATATTTTAAAGCAATCAACATACCTTCATAACTAAATTTATAACTTGTATAATAATCTTTAAGCAATTTATATGTTTTAACATTTAATTGTGTAGTATCTAATTTTTCTTTCAAATAATTAATTACTTTTTCTTTAGCAAGTAAATCATTATCAGAAATTTCCGATTCAAGAGCAATATGAGTCTCTTTCTGAATATCTTTCTTTACTTTTTCAATGTTTTGTTTTTCTTTTTTTTCTTTAATTTTTTCTTTAGTGGTTTTTTTAGAAAAAGTATTAAAACATTTTTCATGATAATACTTCTTTTTATATTCAAAACTTTCTTCTTTACTAACTGGTTGCTTGCATAAAGGGCAAATTCTTGGTCTACCTGCCATAAAATCAACTCCATGATAGATAATAAGGCAGACAATAATATCTGCCCTATTAATTAATTTAATTTATTATAATCCTAGTTCTTGCACCTTATCAATTAAATCATCATAAATTACGGACATAACTTCAACTTGCATTTTGGTACATTCGCTAACTTTTTTACCTTTGCCAAGATGTTTTTCTATAATTTCAACAAGAATATCTGATTTATTAGCATCTATTAATTTCTCTCCAGCTTCGCCTATCTTTTCCATTAATGCATCATAATTAATAGGTTTAGATTCAAAGATAGTCTTTTGCTCTTGGAAAGTTACTGCCTGTATCCCTTCTGCTTCTTCCTGCCGTTTAATTGCTTCAATAATTACTGACTCAAGATTCTCTGCTGTGAAATTATCAATATGCGTATCAATATAATCAAATCTACTACGAGCAAAGAATTTATCTGTTTGTGCTAAATAACCAGATGAATTAATTACTTTCCCTTCTTCATCCACACCATTTGATTCAAGATGAACAACAATATCACAGTTATCAATAATAGGTTCTAATGCTCGTTTGTCACCTTTTGGAAGAATAAAACCATCTTTATTTTCGGTTTGATGAGCTATAAAAATTATTGTATAACCTGCACCAGTTAATTTATTAATCTCTTCCCAATATTCAGTTTCATATTCTTTCCATAATCCAAAACCATCATTACCATCTTTTAAACGAGATACACCATATAGACTATTTATGTACCTTTGGCAATACTTAGCTGATGCTTCAACTTCATCAAAAATTATTGTATTATATAATTCCTTTGCCTTCTCTACTGTCGCAAGGCTTGTTAATTGTTTATTAACTTTTTTAAAGTCTGCCCAACTATTAATAGGAACAAAAGGGACACCAGATATAGCATTTACACCTTTTTCAAATGGTAAATAGAAAGGTTTTTTCATTCTTGTCGATTGTTTTGTTTTCCCTAAGTTATTGCCTCCATAAACCATTATCCTTTTACCTTCAAGTCCTTTAGCAACAACTGAAACTTGTGGATTAAATATATCTATCATATAATCTCCTTTCAAAGTATATAGGGTAAATAATAATATTATCTACCCTATTTATTTTAGTAATTTAATTGATTATTTAAAATGGTAATTGCTTACCACTCTTAGGGGTAGAAGATGCAGTTTTTCCACCAGAACTAGAATTACCTTTCTTTTCTTTCTTAGTTTTTAGTTCTGCTAACATTTCTTCTCTAGCAGCCATAGCATTTTTAACTGTTTCAACTGAAAAAACATTTGGATTATCTTCTAAATACGGTTCACTACCACCAGTTACTATTAATTCTCTATTAGTTAAAGTCTTAATAACTTCTTTTGGTTTACCTATAGCCACAGGGACAATAGTTTTAGTTGTAGTAACAAAAACATTTACATTTCCATATAATTTAACTGTTTGTCCAGGTTCATATAAAGAATCAATTCCTTGAATAATTTCTGGGTCTTTAACGATAAATTCCATCGGAACAATCTTACCATTATAAACGGGTACAAGGCCACTAATAATTTTATTACCTGTTACATCTCCATTTGAATCTACTTCATCATTAATCTTATGAATAAATACTTCAATTTCAAATTCTGCTTTAGGATCAAATTCTTCTCCTGTTTTCAACCTATTAACAAAATTAGTTTGTACTTTAATATCTGATTTTAGTACATCTGCTCCATTGTAATAATCATTTACTGTAATTTTTGCACCAGATATCTTTACTTTATCTGCTTCATCTTTCCCTACTTTAGCAATTGATTTATATTCATTCATTACAGTAGATAAACCTTTAAATACTGAATTTTCATCAGTACTATCTTTTTTATACTTATTAGCAAAAACATCTACTGTGCAAATAGAATTTTCACCAGTTTCAATTACTAAATTACCAGTAATAGCTTCTTTACCTTGAATGTCTTTAACCTCTAAATTGATTTCGGATACAATACCCTCAACAAAAACCTTATTTTCTGCTTCACGTAACATAGTATTAGCTTCGCTCATATGTAATAATTTCCTCCTATTTTTATTTTATATTTTTAATTATTCCTAATCCTCAACCTCTTCTGCTAACTTGAGACTTCCATCGACCATTATCAAAGTAGGCCAAATTTCTTCACAATTTTTCTCAGATGATAGCATTTGTATCTTTAACTTTTCATCTTTGCCCAACATTTTTGTCAATGTTCCTTGACGAACCTCACCAGACTCCAATGTAAACTGAATATGATCACCTTCACTTAAAGTTACCCTATCCTCATTTTCATTGAGTACAACCACACTTTTGTATGGATTTGTGTCAACTAAGATCATATGTATTATTTCCTCCTTTCTTCAGTATTTGAATATAATCGATTATATTTTAAATAAATAAATTATTTATTTAACCTTAAATTAATATACCTCTGTACCAAATTCACATACACATTCATAATTTCCTTGTGTATTATCATCTATATGTATTGAGATTGAAGAACTTATTCCAGGCATATTGTTCAAATCTTCTATACTTAAAATATCACCATGTTTAAATTCTCCATTTTTTATTTTTGATTTAAATTTTTCTGATGTGAACTTCATATATAATGTTTTCCCAACTTGACCATGATTACTCATATTTATTTCTCCTTCATAATTATATTATACTTTTAATTATTTGGCAAGTAATTAATTATAACTTGGTTCAGTTTTATCTAATCGGAGCTTCTTAAACACTGGAAATCTAAGACTAATACCACCATCTTGATTTTTAGATTCCTCAAAATATTGTACTTCTACAATCTTATTTAAATATTCATCTTTATGATTCCAAATATATTCTCTATCAACATCACTAAATCCTGAACCGACTCCGCAATTAAATCCTTTATAATCTACAATCAATGCACCAAGTCTACCTTCATTTCTGCCAGTACCTTCTTCAAATCCAGTAACTCTTAGATCACAAGTAGACATAGTTTTAACTTTTAAAATGGTATCGGTTCTTTTACAGACATAAGGGGTATCCAGATTAACCATTATTCCTTCCCATTCTTGTTGACTAGCATATTCCTTCCATACATCAATTTGAGATAAGTCATTACCTATATATAAAGGGACTACTTCTTTACAATATGGCATATTATAATCGGCAAATACAGTAGATAAAAAATGCTTTCTATTAATACAGTTTTCTTCTGACAACCCTTTTTGAAATCCTTTCAATGATAAAACATCAAATATGTGAAAGATTAATCCAGTTTTATTTTTACCTTTCTTTCTTGCCTTGCTGGTTGTCTCTGCATATATTTCAAGCGTATCTCCTTCAGTATCGGCAATTAATTCTCCATCAAATACTACATTATCCAAAGGAAATGCTAATATTGTGGATTCAATTTCTTCCAAGCCTTCATATTGATTACCTTGCCTTGTAAATGATTTAACTATACCATTATCTTTAATAACAACTATTCTATTGCCATCAAGTTTTTTAGTAATGACAAAATTGCCTTTAATCTTATGCTTATGATCTTCAAACTTCTTGGCAAGCATTACATCAAAAACAGGTATAAAATCACCGTAGACTTTATTAAGAGTGTCGGCAGTAACTCCTATTTTCAAATTTTTTGTAAAAATATCTGCATAGAAATCTTGTAAATTAGCTGGTGGATTATTCTCTATAAAATTTTGAACAGTTGCTATATCATAATCCGTTCCTGTATTATGTTGGAGTATGTAGTTTTTAACTTCATTAAAGTTGTAATATATACTACCTTTTTCTTTAACTTTTTTATTAATCTTTTTTGTAGATAATCCAGTTAAAATATAAGGATTAAATACGAAGTAGAAAATATCCTTCAATAATTCATTGTTTTTATTCTGTTTTAATATTGCCTCCTTTTCATTTCTACTAGATGTACTAGCAATTTGATTGATAATTTTTAATACTTCTTGCATAACTTCCTCCTTTCAATATGTAATTTACATTCTACATTTATATTTTATTTCTGTCAAGCATTTAATTTTATGATAAATAACTAGTTCTGTTTTAATATATTAATTAATTCTTTAGAACTAACTAATACTGCTCCTTTTTTATTTGCCTTGTCCTTCATTCTTTTTGTTGTTAAATCATAATGTTTATATCTATGGTCTTGAAACCATTCTTTTTGCAATTCAATAGATTGAGCAAATTCATGTAATTTTTCTATATTACGGCAAACTAAATGTGTCCCATCGGTGTATACAGTTATATTTCTTATTTCGTTATTTCGTTTTTGTATTTCAATTTCAGCTTCTTCAGGCGTGTTAAATAAATTTCTTTCTTTCCAGACTGTGCCTGATCCTATACCAGTTTTATCTAGCATATAATTTATCTCATTTTCACGCCCATATTCATGAAGATATTGTGAAGCATATTGCTCGGTTCTTATTGAACCCACAATACCATTATCACTTAAATACCATTCAGTCTCACCATTAACTGTTTCATAAGTATATCCCCTACATTTAGGGCAAGTGAATATTTCATCGTTTATCTTGACCTTTCCTGTATCTTTACAAGTTGAACAATTATTTGGTATTTTATGTTTTTTAGATCGATAACTCAAACAATATAAATGATCTCCGAAATTATATTTTGTTTTAATATCCATAGATTTTATTTTATTCCTTTCTTTATTTTAATAAACTTAACACCAAAGACGCATTTCAAATTAATTTAATCTCCGTAATCTTCTGTTTTATACATTTCCATAGCATCGTCCCATCCACCCCAATTATCTACACCACAACATTCTAAGCAACTTAATTTTCTACTATCATCTAATAATTGCTCATATTCTTTTTTAGTAATGGTAATCATTTCTTTTTCTTTCTTTGCCATAATATAATTTCTCCTTTCTCGAATATTGAACCAAACGAAGTTTTTATTTAATTACATCATCAAAAAATATTATTTCAATATCATTATTTTGAAAATAATTTTTTAAATTAGATATAGTCGCATATGCCTTATCTCCTAAATAAATAGGTCTTTCACTTTCTAAAATTCCAGTTTTAATATTAACAAAATACATATGTTTGCCAAACCAAAAAGGTTTGAGTAAATCATATTCATCATAATCAATTCCATTATATATTTTTATTATATGATTTTCATTGCATCTTTGTAATTTTATATCAGTATTCAAATAAATACTCCTTTCTTAGTTTTCATGACCAAACCAAATATTTATCATGATTTTATGAATTACGAATACTATATTACGGTATTTTTATTTTTATAATTTATTTATTATTTTCTAATATTTCAATTTTACTTTCTAACTCAACACATCTTAAAATCCAGTATTCAATAATCTCCTTAACCTTACTTCCTTTAAATCTATTAGCAGCAATAAATACTAAATCTTCTTCTGCTTTACGTTCCACGATATTCTCCTTTCTAATTATAAATCTTGTAAATTATTTCTTATTCTTCTAACTAACCAGAACCAATTTTCAGTTTCATAGTTTTGCCTAAGTAAATCATCAATATCAAACCAAAACCCTTTAAAATTACCGCTAAACATAAACTTGACCATTTGCGAATATGCTTCTTCACCTGTAATTTCTTTGTTTTCATATTGTTCATTAATAATTTTTGCACTATTCATTACTATTGGTGCTTTTCTAGCAATCTGTTTTGTACGATCAAATTTTGGCATTAATAATCACCTCATTGGCATTATACCATTTATTCAATCATAAATGTTTTGTCAGTACATATAATACTAACCTTTAACTGATTAAATTTTTCTCTTAAAATACAAGCAAGATCAAACGCTTTATTATAAATTTCATTTGGAGTAGATGGAAATCTAGGATAATTTATTAATCCTATTAGACATCCTTTTTCTCGTCCGTCTGTATAGATAAAATGCGTAGGGGTAACTGTAACGCACAATCCAATACGATTACAATACTCTTGACATACCTCTGTAACTTCTTCTATAGAATGATGTTTATCTGTATATTGTTCTCTGAATCCTAAACTAATTGTTGCTTGATATGTGGGTACTTCTCTAATCAAAATAAATCACAACCTGACCTTTTAAAATCTTCTATGTATTGATTCCATCTTTCTTCGTTTATATTTAAATAACTCATTAAACATTTTTTACACATAAACTTATCAATATTTCTGCCAAACATTTTTAAATTCATTGCTAGTGTATCTTTATTTTTTATCTTTATTAACTTCCCTGATTTATTCTTACAACCATTTACACAATATTTACTAAAATATTTTATTGCTATATCATAAGTAATACCTTTATATTCTGCAAATTCTTCTATTACTTCTTTAGTGGGTTCTGGTCTAAATAAGCCACCTGTCCATGCTCCTTGTAAGTATTCTTGCAATGTACAATGAACCGATATCCATTTAAAATTTAATAAGAAATCTTCTTTAAGAATTCGTTGCCAACGATTATATAAAGTTGGATACCAATATTTATCTAATACCCATGTAGATTTTCCATAATTCGGACATACAATTCCACATCCCACTCTACTATAACCTTTCTTATACTTCGTATTAATTTCAATATTTTCTCGTAAAATATAAAGCCATATATCCAAATCAGTCCATTTTCTTATTGGAAGTACCCCTAACCAATCTCTACGACTTCCCCACTTTTTATTTACCCATTCATCTGTATAATCTGATCTTGCAGAACTTTCACTATTTCTCATACCAAATAAAAACAATAATTTTTCACTAGAATTAAAATTATCAATTGTCGGGTTTTCTTTAAATAGTGTACAACAAAATCTACCTATTCTTGATGGAATTATATTATCTTTTTTTCTATAATTATAAAATCCTTTTAGTTTCTTGTCTGGATATATAAACTGATAATTGTTTCCTTTTGCCATCAAATTACTGTCTTTAACATCACAAGTGGTTACATTAAAATATGTATTAAAGTCTAAACCTGCTATCTTAGCAAGATATGTTTTAACCATACTGTCTTTCCCTGTTGAATTAGTATCAATTATTGTTCTATTTGTTTTTTTGTATTTTTGAAGTAGTTCTATACTTTCTGATTCTAAATTATTAAGTCTGTCTTTTAATCGAATAAATGTTTGGTTCCATGATTCAATTTCTCTAGTATACTTCTTTTTATAAGGTTTTATAGTCACACTTAAATCTTTAGCGATATTAATTTTAAGTAATTTATGAAGATTACCTTTAATATCAAATGCCTTAATAATTTGATTATCTACCCAATAAAATCCTTCAGATAAAACATTTAATTCATTGTCATTATTAGTTACATCTTTTAGAAATTGTATGTATTCATTAAATATTGGTAACAAATAATCCCTCCTTTTTATATTTTCTTTTTAATAAACTTTTAACCAAACAAAAAATTCATCATGATTTTCAGCTTTAAGAATGCCTAAATAACGGCATTTATAATTTTGGTTTTTTGATAATTTTAACTAATATTTATATTAGAATTGATTTCTTGTAAATTATAATTGGTAATAATTACATGTGAATTTTCTTTTTCACTTTTAGCATTACATTTATAATTTTTACCATAAGACGCTTGAACAAAATCACCAAAAGTATCTATTATGTATTCATTTTCTTTAACCACTAACATAGTTTTACATTTGCATTCTTTCATAAAGAAATATATGTATTTATATATGTTCTCGAATTTTTGTGAAGGAGTATATAATGTATCACAATCCAAATATGGTGGATCAAAAAATATAAATGCTTCACTATTATTTCTATATTGATTAATCACTTCTTTATAATCTTGGTTTAAAATAATTGTATTTTTTAATATAGGAGTGAATTGCTCAGTTAAATTTTTATAATTTTCGTTTTTATAATAACCATATCCAACATTAAAATATCCTTTTGAATTAACTCTCCAAGTTCCACTAAAAGCAGTTTTATTTAAGTAATAAAAAATTGCTGCTTGCTCTATGGTATTATCATAATCTTTTGTATTTAATCTATTAATTACATTTCGGTAATCTTCTAATGTATTATTGTAAAATTGCAATTCTTCTCTTAATTCTTTACAGTTATTTTTAAGAACTAAATAGAAATTAATTAAATGCTCATTTATATCATTTATAACTGCTTTCTCTGGTTGGAGATTCCAAAATAATGCCCCTCCTCCCACGAATGGTTCAACATATGTTTTAAATTTTGGTATGTATTGTTTAAAATATTTTATCTCTCTTCTTTTTCCACCTATCCATTTAATCGGACTATCCATTTTTTCCTCCATATTTATTTTATTAATTTAATATAACTTGTTATAAAACCGAAGTTTTATGTTGATTTTTAGGTTTAAGAACCCCAATATAACGGGATTTGTAATTTTAGTTTTTAATGATTTTTATATTATATTTTTATTTAAATATGTAATATCAATTTCAAATCCTGTAAATTGTCTATTCATATTCTTTGCAACTTTAGCAGTAACACAACTACCCATAAATGGATCGAGAATAATTTCATTTTTCTTAGTGCAGCTCTCTAGTATTGGAATTATAATTTCTTCAGGTTTTTGAGTTGGATGAACCTTATCTTTTCCTCTTGGCATTTTTACATCTATTACATTCTTAATGCCAAACTTCTCAAACTTTCTGTATCCACCTTTACGAAACATTAATATGTATTCACAAGACTTATAAAAATAACTTGACGGAACCCCATGCCCTTTATTCATTACAAGCAATTCACAAAATATAAAACCTGCTTTTTCACATTCGTCCCATATTAATCTCATATTTCTATCATTAGTCATTATAAATATGTATCTTGATTCTTTTACTACTGGATAAAGTAATGGTATCCAATCTTTAAACTCTGGAGTTTTATAATTAAAACATTCACCTGTTGTCGTGAAAGGATTTCCACCATCATCGTTCCTTAATAGTGAATTTTTCCTTCCTCCACCAACTAATTTATATGGTGGATCGGTGAAAACTAAATCTATACTATCTTTAGGAATCTGTTTTAACCCTTCTATAGCATCTACATTATGTATTTTATTAAATTCAAACAATATGTATATAATACCTCCTATATTTATATTTTGTTTTTAATTAACTTTGAACCAAACCGAAGTTTTGTGTTGATTTTTGGATTTATAAAGTCCGATTTATAGGG
>ENA-UOOR01001912-UOOR01001912.1-fermentation-metagenome-genome-assembly--contig:-NODE-1912-length-22738-cov-5.107790_pt1 | contig 22738 bp, 18 predicted proteins | sample MGYA00245780_ERZ724029 | MGnify/ENA primary metagenome ERZ724029 (study PRJEB28704, sample SAMN03018315) | fermentation metagenome | biome: anthropogenic terrestrial biome; feature: soil; material... | reverse complement strand
ATAAAGAAAATTCCTTATTTGCTATCGGGCATTTGTATGTTGGTTATGGTTTTTAACTCAAAATTAAGCAAGAAGGCTTTAAAGCCTTCTTCTTTTTTGAGAAATGTTTTTTAGTTTTTCTTTATTTACTTGGACTAACCCACCTTTACTACGCTTTACTTAGTACCAATCGATTTACCGATCCTCACCTATTATTAAACTGTAGCTTATAGATAAATTTATTAAGAACCAATAGCCTCATTAATATTACCTTTAGCTAGTAAAAAGATCCAAAAAAGCATGCTTAAACTTCATGATCTGGGTTAATATTGATTATAAGAAACAACTAATTTAGAAGCGAAGGAGAGATGTTCATGCCTTATGTAACAGTGAAGATGCTTGAAGGCCGTACTGACGAACAAAAAAAAGCTTTAGTAGAAAAAGTCACACAAGCAGTAGCCGAGACAACTGGTGCTCCTGTCGATAAAATCGTAGTTTTTATTGAAGAGATGAGTAAAAAGCATTATGCTCTTGCAGGTAAAAGGCTTGCAGACGAGTAATAAAGTTAAAAAAGCAGGTCAAAGCCTGCTTTTTTTATATCTATCTACGATATAATCTCAAATCATATAACTTTGTTCAGATTGTTTAATATCATTGTGCTTAGTTTTCGCTATACTACCATCTTCTACATAAACCTGTAATTGACCATTTCTAGTAATAAAATTAGAAACTACAACAGCTATACTATGACCTTCTATCGAAAGGCCATTACCTAGATTTTGCGAAATACTGCTTTCGTGAATAATTGGTTCAGAACTACCTTGAATAAGTATACCAGTACCTAAATTGCCACATACATAACATCGATCAATTAAACCATTAGCTTTCTCTCTAACCACAATTCCATTTTTTTCCGATCTTATTATCTGGGAACGTATCACTTCTAACCAAGAACCTTTTTCAGCTATAATACCTGTTTTATTGTCAGTAAAATGAGTATAAGCAATCGAAGCTCTCGCTTGTTGGGTGAATAAGCAACCACACCCATTATTATTGTGAATTCGACAATTACGAATTACTGTTCTAGAGCCTGTCTCAAATTTAAATCCAGCCTCTCCATTAGTACATATTTCGCTATCCTCAATTAACCCACCACTGTCTTTTTCAGAGTGAATACCCCATTTTTCGCATAGGCTTATCTGAGTATGGCGAAACAATGGATTGGTTTTATCAGTTAATAAAACACCTACGCGACATTCAGTAATTACACAGCTTTGTACCATACCACTGCAATTATTCTGAAAGATCAAACCATATTCTTCAGCTTCGCTAATCTCAACTGTTCTTAAAATGGGATTAGCTCCACTTGATACTAATATACCTTTTTTACAACTACTTATTAGGCAATCTTCAATTATCCCTAAGCCCGCTTTTTCTATGAGAATTGATAATGTATCTTCTTCGAAACGACAACGTTTAACCACTGGAGTACTTCCATCAGCAACTAAAACACCTATTCCATTCCTACGAAAGAAGGAGTCTTCAACTAAACCTTCGCCTAAATTATCTAGTTTTACCCCCACAGCGTTTTCGCTTATTTGGCAATTCCTGATCAGAGGATTACAGCCATCTCTAATTATAACTCCTTTTTGATTGCTTTTTATTTGGCAATCTTTCAGGATACCTGTTGACCTATTGAAAAATTTAATCGCTGTTTCTGAGAAATTAGAAAATGCGCAATTAGTCGCTGATAGAATTGCGTTATAACCAGTTACACTTATACCAATAACGCCACCTTCGAACAGGCAATTACTTATTTGTAACTGTCCATTTTCGGCGAATATTAGGTTTTTTAGAAGAGGATCTTTAGTTTTAATTACAAGCTGCGCTATCGACAAATTCGCCTTATCAACATTGATTCCAGTAACCCCTTCTAAGTACAAAACTGTATCTAGACCAGAACCAATAATCTGCACTGGTTTATTGACAACTATATGTTCTTGATAGCTACCCTCGTGAACTATTATTTGATCATAGGCTGTAGCTATCTCCATCGCCTCCGCAATAGTTTTACAATCAGCGGTCCCCGAAAAATCAACCGTAATTGTTCTCATTAGAGGCCCTCCCTAAAAGCTCTAACCTTCTATTTTGACTTAGCCTACTATAAAACATTTAATCGCAACTACATATGTACTTAGTTCTTTGTCCCTAAAAATTCACCTTCTTGATTGTTATCTTTTGTAACGACTACTCTTGAAAACGTTATCTATCCAAAAAAGCCACCTATTCGTTTATCGTAAAGTTAAAAAGCAAACATCATGTTATTACTAGATGCTTGCTTTGTTTTAATATCTATCCATTTTTAGATCTAATGGATTAATGTTTTTAGTTGTCTCTTCATACCTAGAACAATACCTTTATCAGGCCAATTTAATATTTCAGTAATCTCGAATCTTCTAATACACTTTGCGTTAGCAATGTCATGTAGGCCAAATATCACTTTAGCTTCAGAGGAAGATATATTATAGTCTTCTAGACTACAAGCTACTTGTAAAGCTGTATGCGATATTTTTTTTAATAACGTATCTCTAGTTTCTTGACTAAAAGTACCTTTATGAAAACAATACTCCGTCCTATCCCATATTTTAACAACAGAATTACCTACTTTTTTTAATACATCTTTTTCTCCTACTTGCTTATTGGCTACATAATCTTTGCTCTCTTCTTGAGCATAGCGAAGTTGCTGTTCCGCTTCGTGCAGCTCGGCAAAGATCTGACGCCATTTCTCTAAGCTCATAATAGTATCCCTCCTCAAAATCTATACTTCTATTATGGCTAAGAGGCGTGACAATAGTTTGTCATAGTACCCTAATATTTTATAAATTAACTCATATCTTAGTTATCCTTAGGGTAATTTGCTACTCTTAAGCTATAGTTTTTTGATAAATCGAGAAAACTCTTTAATCTTCTTTTGAATTTCTACGGTGCATTCGGCGGCTGCTTTTCTAATTGCTTTTTCAGGGTCTTCGCCATTTATAACAACCTTATTATAGGCAAAAGCTATATACCGATCAGCCGAATAACCTCCAGGTACAACTTGTTTAAGCTTACAATGCTTTAAACAAGCATCTAAAACTGGCTGTATCCTTGCCGGGAAAGGTGCATTTACTAAAGCCTCTTGGTTACTAAATGTTAAGCGCCATTTCTCTTGAGAGTTAAAGGCCCTATTCATAAACTTAGTTATAAACTCGTTAGAAGAAAGAAATTTAAGTAATTCCCAAGCTTCATTTTTCTTTTTAGAAGAATCAGGAATTCCCCAAACAAGAAGTTTCCCGGTCCCTGTATGATCAATTTTATTGTTTTGCAAGGTCCCAGGTATTTCTGTAATAGACCACTTATCAATAATTTGTGGTGCTGTACCCTCTATTACTGAATAATGCCAGTTTTGTAGGATAGCAATTGGTACTTCACCATTAGCAAAAGTAGTATAAATTGGTGTCTCTTGTAAAAGACCATATTTAGTGTATAGCGATGTGAATTTTATAAAAGCAACAATTGCTTCTTTGTCGTCTAAATTAGATTCAGTACCTTCCTGGTTATAGATATCGATACCCCTTTGCCAAACCAAAGGATAAAAAAGGTTCGCAGCTTGGTTATCCCCTTGAAACTCATAATAACTATTTTTGCCATTTGCTCTTAACTTAACATTAATTACACCTAATTCATCCCAGGTTTTGGGAGGCTCGCTACCCATTGCAGTTAAAATATCTTTTCGGTAATACATCTGTTCCCAATTAACTTCGGAAGGAATTGCAAATACACTCCCCCGAAACTTAACCGACTCTAAGAGAGCTGGTGCTATCTGTCCTAACACTTTTTCGCTATCTGGTAAGGTTCTTAAATCAACTAAAGCTTCCCTTAAACCAAGTTCTCCTGCATGGTGAGAGTAAATCTCAACAATGTCTGGTGCGTTACCACCAATATAAGCTAATAAAAAAGATTGGAAATGAGAATCATCTTCAGGAACAGTTCTAACAACTACGTCAATACCGGTTTTAGCAGTAAAGTCTTCTTTTATAATCTGACGAAAAATTTCACCCAGGACTCCACCATACCAGGTCCACATCTGTACTTCTTTGGCTATTGTTGTCACACTTAAAAGTAAGATTAACCCAGCAAAAATTAAACGTTTAACCCAATAAAAAGGTTTTCCCATACCCTCTCCCCCAATCTACATTAATCCTTTGCTTTTTTTTATTGTAGACCTTTCCAAAATTAACATTTATTGCCTTTTGTTCGTCAACAAATATTGCCCTAACAATCTCTATTTGTTTCAAGAATGTTACTCTTGCGCTAACTCAGCAAATAAAGCGGTTTAGAGGATTATACTTAGGTTACCAGAAATACCTGATTGGTAATAACATAAAAAGGAGGAAAAAAGCCATGTATGATTGGGAAAATCAAACTATAACCGGTCTAAATAGATCTAAGCCACGAGTTTATTATCTACCTTATAAGACCAAGAGTGCAGCCTTACAGAAACAAACAGAGCAAGCTAGCATCCAATCGCTGCGAGGAAAATGGTCTTTTAAACTTTTTCTTTCTCCTCTAGCAATTACCCCCGATTTTTATCAAGTAGACAGCGATCTTTCCTCATGGGATTCGCTTATAGTACCTGGTCATTGGCAATTACAAGGTTTTGATAAGCCGATCTACACTAATATCGACTATCCTTTTTTTGTAGATCCACCCAGAACTCCTACAGAAAACCCTACCGGTTGTTATGTACTTGATTTTCTTTGGGAAAAACCTTTCCCCGAAAACCAAGTCTATTTACGTTTCGAAGGTGTTGATAGTGCCTTCCACCTTTATATAAATGGCAAATTAGTTGGATATAGTTTAGGTAGTAGACTACCATCAGAATTTGATATAACTAATTACTTGCAGATAGGTATTAATCGTCTAGCTATCTCTGTTTATCGATATAGCGCTGGTAGCTATCTTGAAGATCAAGATATGTGGTGGCTAAGTGGAATCTTCCGTGATGTCTACTTACTCTTTAGACCCCAAAACCACATCTGGGACATAGATATAAAAACTCATCTTGATGCTAAATATCAGAATGCTAAGTTAGAAATAGAAACCGAACTAATTCGCAATAACAGCGAAGATCTTCAGATTCATTATGAGTTGTTTGATTTAAATAAAGAAAAAATTGTTGATGTTAAAACTCCAGTAACTGAAAACGAAGCATGGTTTAGCCAAGTAATCGAAAATCCCCATAAATGGACTGCGGAAACACCTCATCTTTATCCGTTATTAATCACTCTCCTCGACAACAAAGGTCAAATATTAGAAGTTATCCCCTTTCAAATCGGTTTTCGTTCTGTCGAAATTAAAGATGGACAACTATTATTAAATGGTAAAGCAATTATGATCAAAGGTGTTAACCGCCATGAATTTCACCCTGATCTTGGCCGTACTTTACCTAAACAATTTATGGTAGAAGACATTATTTTAATGAAACAGCACAACATCAACGCTGTTAGAACGTCTCATTATCCTAATGACCCCCTTTTTTATGATCTCTGTGATGAGTATGGTATCTATCTCTTTGATGAAGCTGATCTAGAGTGTCATGGTATGGAGTCAGTCGGCCTCCCTAATGCTCTCAGCGAAGACCCAACCTGGCAGCCTGCTTATTTGGATCGTATGGAGAGAATGGTGCATAGAGATAAAAACCATCCATCTGTTATTGTCTGGTCCTTAGGTAATGAATCTGGTTTTGGCGAAAACCATTGCCAAATGGCTAACCTAGCACGTTCTCTAGATCCTAGTCGTCCTCTTCATTACGAAAGAGATATTCACCTAACGATGCAAGCTTCCGATATTATTTGCCCCATGTATCTTTCGCTTGACGAACTAGCTAATTTGGGTGCAGGTAAACCTTATTCCTATTGGGGGGTAACTCATGAGCCTGAAAAACTCCAACCATATCCAGTGATTCTTTGCGAGTATGCTCATGCAATGGGTAATGGACCCGGTAGCCTTGGTGAATATTGGGATACCTTTTACCGTTATCCTAAATTACAAGGCGGTTTTGTCTGGGACTGGATTGATCAGGGGCTACGTAAAAACGAAGCAGGGCAAACTTACTTTGCCTATGGTGGAGACTTTGGCGATTATCCCAATGATGGTAATTTTCTTATTAATGGTTTAGTATTCCCAGATCGTACACCTTCTCCGGGCTTAACTGAGTATAAAAAAGTGCTCGAACCAATTAAGGTAGAAGTAGTAGATTTAAAGAAAGGTTTATTTTTAATAGAAAATCGTTATGATTTTCTTACTCTTGATCACCTTCTTTTGTCATGGCATTTATCTGCTATGGGTAAATTGATAAAAAGTGGTTCCCTTGAACTCCCCCTGATACTCCCTGGCTCCAAAAAGCAAGTGGACCTAGAAAAAGAAATTGATCCTGGCACTTTTTCTTCCCCATTTGAATTGTCTTTTTCTTTTATCTTAAAAGAAAACCAACCTTGGGCTGCTGCTGGTTATGAGATTGCTTGGGCCCAGATCATTAATAAAGCTACCCCAAAGCAATATATTAATAACCACAATTCTCGTTTACCTTATAAAGTCTTTAACACTAATAACCTTATCAAAGTTAAAGGTCTGGCTAGTGAAATAATTTTTAGCGTCTTAACAGGTGAGTTGCTTAGTTGGGATTACAAAGGTTTCAATTTGCTTAAGCAAGGCCCACAATTAAATCTGATGCACGCTCCTATAGATAACGATCGTCCTTTTCGAGAAGACTGGGAACGATTGGGGCTTAATAGGTTGAAAACACGACTCGATCATCTAAATTATCAAAATGAAGCTGACACATTCGCCTTGCATACAGTCACTACTCTTGCTCCTGTAGGTCAAAACTGGTCCCTCCAAATTGAAACGACCTATCAAATCACAGATAACCACATTTTATTAAATGTTAATGGTAAACCTGTTGGTGGCCCTAATGTTTAGCCTCGAATTGGTCTTGCTTTACAACTCCCAGCACCTTTTAATCAGCTATCCTATTTTGGCAAAGGACCCCATGAGACTTATCCAGATCGATCTAGATCAGGTAAGTTAAACTTATACAAGCAATCTGTTGATGAACTTTATGTTCCCTATGTTTATCCCCAAGAATTTGGTAACCGTAGCGAAGTTTCCTATTTAGCCTTGCAGGATCTAAATGGCTTTGGTCTCTATATTACTTCCTTGCAAACTTTTGATTTTAGTGCTCACCATTTCTCCTTAAATAATTTAATAAAAGCTAAGCATACAAACGAACTAGTAAAAGATGATACTGTCTATCTCTACCTTGATTATCTAAAAAATGGTTTGGGATCAGCTAGCTGTGGTCCTTTACCATTGAAACAATACCTTTTAGCTTCAAAGCCATTTTCATTTAGTTTTCTGTTTTCACCCTTATGTGGCACCGAAAGTTCTCTTGCTACCATTTACAAAAGTTACTTGAACTTTTAACAAGCAGGCAGCCCCCTTGAAGGCTGCCTTTTTTTTAGAACCAATTATTTTTCTTCGCAACAAAGAAGGAAATCGTTTACATAGGCAGAAGTTTTTATACTAATAGCAAGTATGTGGAGGTGTTCAATTGTGAGAAATCGTTTTCTCGCTTGTCTCTGTCTTTTTATTATTATTGCTTCCAGTGCCATGGCTACCAAAATCACCCTATGGACTTGGTATGATGGAACTTTTGGTGCCATCTTCAAACAATTGGTAAAAGAAGACTTTGTGGCAAAAACAGGTATTGAAGTTGAGATCTTGAGTGTTCCTATTCCTGATATGGTTAACAAACTTATCTTGTCCTATCTAGGTGGAACTGCCCCTGATGTGGTTGAACTCTATACCAATCAAGTAGTTGAACTTGGTGTTAGAGGCGCCTTAATGAACCTAAGAGAGTTTAAAGACTATACAAATGTTACCGATGGTCTTTATCCTAACTATCTCAAACAACTTATGTATGGCAATTCTACTTTTGGTTTACCTTGTGAGATTTCTTGGCCTTGGATGTATGTCAGACAAGATCTCTTTAACGACATGGGCTTGGCTATCCCCCAAACTTGGGATGAATTCAAAATGGTCAGTTCCAAACTAAAAGCTAGAAATTTAGGCACTTATTACGATCACACTGGCGATGCTGGCACTCTTACAGCTAGTAAATATTTAGCTTTAGTTTATCAACGTGGTACTGATATCTACACTCCAGATGGTAAAGGTTCTAACTTAGCCTCACCTGAATGTATCGCTGCATTTAAAGATTTCTGCTCACTTTATAAAGATCATGGCTTATTGGTAGAAGACCCAATTATCACTACCTTTGCTTCTGGTCAAACCCCTATCAGCGTTATGCAAGCTTGGTATTACTACGTCTTTGAAAATACAGCACCACAGATTACTGGTAAATGGACTGTAGCTGAGATTCCTGGTACCAAACAAAAAGACGGTACAATTAATCATAGTTCTAACTCCAATGGTCTAGCTTGGTCTGTAGTTCGGTCTACCAAAAACCCTGATGCTGCTTGGCAGTTTATGAAGTGGCTATCTTCACCAGCTTTTACTGAAAAGTTCTCCCGTACACTTTATGAATCAACTGATAAAGCACGTATTTATTTTGCAACTAAAGGCTTCTTAGATAAAGCTTCTTTCCCAGATGACCATAGAAAAATCGCTCAAAGAGCTCTACAGGCTTGTAGCGCTCCCACAGCAATTGTCGGTGGCTATGTAGCTGATAGATATATCGATTTTGCTTTCACCAAAGTCTATCTACAAAACGCTGATCCAGAAGCTTCTATCAGGCAAGCTGCTAAAGACTCTAATGACGAAATTCAAAGAAAACTAAAAGAGTTCGCTCGCTTCATAAATAAGTTGTAGAAAACAAAAACCCGCTTCGGCGGGTTTTTTTGTTGGTAGTATCTTCTTAACTTTTAATTTACTTGGTTTTATGCTATGATTAAGCAAGGAGAAGGCTTTAATATACCTTTTCTTAACTTTTCGTAACTAGGGAAAAACTAATTTTAATTAATAAAGGAGGGGATAACAACCATGGATGGCGACGCTAGTAGTCCTTATCCAGCTTGGTCCCGTTTTAATTTAATTGGTTGTCTTCCCCGCTGTCCCTTGGCACACCGGGGAGGATTAGATTTTTAACTTGAGGTGATGCCAATGAACGAAATGATCTATGAGCTCATTGAAAAGAAGCAATATCGTGAGATTAAAACTGCCCTCGAGGATATGCACCCTGGTGATATTAGTGATATTATCGAGGAACTGCCTAGCCACTTTGGAGGTATTCTCTATCGACTACTTTCTAAAGATATGGCAGTATCTGTATTTGAAAATCTCGATAGTGCTGCCCAAGAAATGCTACTTCATAGTTTAAAAAGTGAAGAGGTTGTTAATGTCCTAAACGAGATGTCTCCTGACGATCGTACTAGGTTATTTGAAGAACTTCCTGCCCATGTGGTGCGTAAATACCTTTCACTTCTTAGCGATGAAGAACGTAAGATTGCTTATCAGTTGTTAGGGTATAAAGAATCTACAGCTGGCAGAATTATGACCACAGACTTTGTGGAACTACATGAGCAAGATACTGTAGAAAAAGCCTTAGATACAATTAGAAATACTGCCCCGAATAAAGAAACTATTTATTATTCTTATGTTATGACTAGAGATCGCAAATTAACTGGTGTTATTTCTCTGCGGAAAATAATTACTAGTCCTGGAGAATCTTTAATTGGCGATCTAATGAATACCTCTGTAATCTGCGTTTCAACTGATGACCATCAAGAAGAAGTCGCTAGCGTTATGGCTCAATACGACCTTTTAGCAATCCCTGTCGTTGACTTGGAAAACCGTTTAGTCGGTATAGTCACCCATGACGACATTATCGACGTTATCCAAGAAGAAGATACTAAAGACATCCACCTCATGGCTGGTGTGGTTACAACAGAAAAGACACCCATTGACGTATCTGTTTGGGATAACATTAAAAGTAGAGCAGGTTGGCTAGTTATGCTAATTCTTTTAGAAAGCTTTTCTAGCAATATCTTAAAGATGTATGAAGATGCTCTCTCCACTATTGTTGCTCTCTCTTTCTTTATACCGATGTTGATTGATACAGGTGGTAACGCTGGCACCCAAAGTGCTACAGTTGTAATCCGTGCTTTAGCAACAGGCGAACTAGAAGCAAAAGACGCTTGGAAAGTTCTCGAAAAGGAACTAATATCCAGTATTTTCTTAGGTCTAATTCTAGGTGTAATTGGTGGTTTTAAAGCTTACTTGTCCCATGGTGACATTCTAATTGGTAGTGTAATTGGTCTTAGCCTTTCTATTGTTGTAGCTTTAGCAGGATTAACCGGCGCTTTACTCCCTTTAATCGCAGAAAAGTTTAATCTAGATCCAGCGGTAATGGCTGGTCCCTTTATTACAACCATCGTTGATATCGTGGGTTTAATTGCTTATTTTGAAATTGCTAAATTAATACTGCATATTTAAAAAGAGAGGCTTAGGCCTCTCTTTTTCTCTAGTCAGTTTTAGTTAGCATACAACATTATTCCTTAGGTATCATCCCAGGATCACCATATATCCCTAGAGACTCGCTACCTTGATCATTAATCGTCTCTACCAAGAAATGAACTGGATCTGGGCAGCGCATATCGGTAAAACGGCTAGTAATAAAAGGATAGCGTTCTTCTCCCCTTAAAAGGTATACCTCTTCCCAAATTGCGCCTTCCACTCTAGCTCTAGTTGGTTGAACCGGTTTCCCTTCATTACCCAACTGATCAATAGCGTTTACTCTTTTAAATTGTTGCGGGTTACCTCTACCAAACTGGGAAGCTGCAAACTCAACACTAAAACTACGCTTGGGGTTAGGGGTTGCATCTTCTATTGTAAGTTTTAAACGTCCCTTAGCCACAACCTCTACCCGCATCACAATTCTATCACCTGGATACCAATAATATTCTTTAGTCGCAGGTGCATTGTTCCAACTAGTTACCCGCCAAAAAGGACGCCAAGCTCTGTTAAAGGTATCGATATTACCAAATTCATCTTTAGTTATCTCCCACAATACACCAGCATCTACTTCTTGGTTATTAGCTCTTCCACCCATATAAATAGAAAACTTATCCAAAGGACCGTTACTACCATAACGAAGTACATCAGATGTACCTCTTGGTAAAACAAGAACTCCTTCAATGCCCGTCCATTCATCAAAACTAGAGGCAGCTTTACGATAGTAAGCACCAGGAAAACAAGGTAAAGAATCGGCAGGTGGGATTTCAGCTTTTACAGGTAGGGTACATACCACTAGTAAAAACCAGGCAAAGATTCCTAAAGTAAGTATTAATATCTGTACTGGTTTCACTATTTTTCCTCCTTAAACTAGAGAATAAACCCTTTTAAGCTGCTTGAAGTGTTCTAATAACGATGTTAGTAAAATAGGCTGCATAGATTAGCAGAAAGACAATACCCTTCCATCTTTCCATTTTACCCTTGCGCCCAAATAACCAAATTAAAGTCATGAAAACAAGCATTACAGGTAAATCAATCGTGAGGCTAACTTTTTCTATTGGCAGAGGATTTATTAAAGAAGAAATACCTAAAACAGAAGTCATGTTAAGAAAATTAGCCCCTACAATATTACCAACAGAAACATTTTGGTGCCCCTTCTTAATCGAGGTAAGTGATGTAGCTAGTTCAGGTAGTGAAGTGCCTGCGGCGACAATTGTTAAGCCAATAATCATTGGTGAGACACCAAAATATTCAGCTATACTTATAGCTGAGTTAACCATTAACCTACTACCAAAGACGACCGCCATAGCTCCACCGATAAATTTAACTGCTAAAACCCAAATAGGTGTATCATCAGTCTGACTATTATGTTCGTCATCATCACTTGGACTACGGAAAAGGTATACCATATAAACAACTAAAAATGTTACTAGAATAAGGCCTTCGTAGAAAGCAATCTTACCATCAATGCCAGCTATACTAAAAATAATACCAGCTATCAGCATAAAAATAGCCTTAAGGGAGAACTTTTTATCCTTAATAACTAGTGGACTTAACAAGACTGATAAACCAAGAATAACACCTGTATTAAATATTACTGATCCTACGGCATTTCCTACTGCTAGGTTTGTTTGATTGAGATAAGCTGAGTAACTAGAAACAGCTAGCTCAGGTAGTGTAGTTGCTAAGCTTACTAAGGTAGCACCAATTACTACTTCACTAATACCTGTCCGTCTAGCCACAGCTACTGCTGCGTCAACAAAATAATCTGCACCTTTAATAACTAAGATTAAACCGATAATGAGTAAAACAAACTCTAAAAACATATTTCCACCTTGCCCTCCTAATTTGAACATAAAAGCCATACAAGCTATCTAATAGTTAGAGTAATTTATATTATATCCATTAAGCTCCCTTATCCTCTTTATTAACTTCTTTAGGGGCTAAGATGGCGAGAGTAGAATTATCCAACGCTTTGTTAGGTATAATGTATAGATTACCCTTATCATCCATTATTTTGGTCTTACGCATGTCTATACTGACAACCTCACCGGTAACTCCGGCAGCTGTAACTCGACAACCAATTTGGAAATCATCGTCGGCAATTAAAGAGACGCCACTAAATAGATCACCTACTATACTCGATGCTGATGAGGCTAACCCCATAGCAACTAATGCTAAAGAACCACTAAATGCTAAAGACACTTCTGTAAAACCTAGAACCTTAAATATAGCAGCTACAACAATAACCCAACCGGCAAAGGTAAGCACAGAGCCAATTAAATTTGTTAAGGCCTTGTCTAACCTACCGTGGGCCATAATCCTCAAAAATACTCTTTTAATGTTGTTGATTAATAACCAACCGACACCAAAAACTAACGCTGCCATGATTATTTTGTGAAGTATGCTCAAACCTTGGGTTTTAGCTACTGCTAAATAATCTACATCAACTGGCGATTGAGGCAGCACTTTTAACAGAGAATTCCAATCCATTTTAAGCTTTCGCTCTACACCTCCTAAATGTATAACATGAGATATATTAGCCTTCTTGCTGACAATTACCTGCCTTTTTACGGAAAAGAAAGCAAAAGTTAGTTATTAAAGTTTTGTATAAGGAGAAATGTTATTATGATTCCAGAATTAAATGGTTCCTTACGTAAAAACCTTATCATCCTACCAAAGGCTGTAGAAGAAGCTTCAGGTATTCGTATCAATGGTAAATTAATCAAATCACTTCTCTTTTCCACAGATGTGGCTATTATCCGTAATACTAATGCCGATGCTATAATTGCAGTTTATCCTTTTACCCCTCAACCAATTATTACCGAAGCATTGATGTTAGCAGCCCAAGTACCTGTTTTTTGTGGTGTTGGTGGTGGCACAACGAGTGGACAACGAGTTATTAATCTAGCTTTACATGCTGAATTTCAAGGTGCTATTGGTGTTGTCGTTAACGCCCCTATACCGAATAAAATCCTTAATTGTATTGCCAAAACTGTTGATATTCCAGTTGTTGTAACTGTTGTTTCCACAGAGGAAAATATTAAAGAAAGAATTGCTAATGGCGCTCAAATTCTTAATATCTCTGGAGCTCATCAAACCCCAGCTATTGTAAGAAAAATCCGCGAAAACTATGCAGATATACCAATTATTGCTACAGGTGGACCCTCCGAAACCACAATTCTAGAAACAATTAGAGCTGGAGCTAATGCCATCACCTACACTCCACCTACAAATGGAGAAATATTTAGAAACTTGATGAACAAATACCGAGATACGATGAAAAGTTGTTAGAAAAACCTACAAGTCTACTAAAACGCGATTAAACCCAAGGATCTAGTTACTCGTTTCACCTCGAGCCCTAAAAAGAGGTTAAAGAAGCACTCTCCCTCTACCGATATTATTTATAGATGTCAACAGCGGAGGGATATAGTATGAAAGACCAATTACCTAAAACCATTCTTACTCGAATAGAAAATGATACTCCTCTGTTAGTATCACTTAAACAAAACGAATTAATTATTAGTTACCCAGTAATGCAAAATAATTCAGAAGAGGCTCTTCTGCACCTATTGCAGGCAGGCAGTACAATTATTCAACTAGCGAAGCAGACTGTAAAAGGTGTGCAAAACTACCTCTATCGTCTTAGAAATATAACGTTAAATGCAACTAGATTGGAAAACGGTCCTAAAGAGCGTTTGGAATTAGAAAAGGACTTTTCGGTTACCATCTATAGACTTGATAATCTGGTTAGAAGAGCCAAGTTTGCTGGTATTGCTTTTATGACTGGTACAGAAGGTACCACAACACGTCTTCTAACATCTAATGAAGCTAAAATAATTGCTATTTCACTTGCTAAACAAAACCATTTTACTGAAGGTATATATAAAGTAAGGTTGAGTGTTACTGAAGCATATCCTCATAGATTTTGTCTAACTCTTATTAAAGATAAACAAATTATCTCTAACGAGACTTTGAAGACAGATATCTTGGTGAAAAACCAAGTTATTCAAATAGCTGGTATAAATTTCGCTTTTGATGATTTAAATACTAATGATCTCTTAGAAGCAAAAATTGGTGCTCGAAATGAAACACAACTTTTGCAAGTCAAGCTTACTGCTCCACTTCCACCTAATCGTTATCAACTAGGTCTACAGCAAACCCCTTCTGGTTTTGAAGTTTCTCTTGGTAGATTTACCAATAGAATTCAGGGACACTACGCGGAAGTAGGTGGCTTATCTTTAGAATTTAGCAAAAACTTTCTCAACCATATCGAACCAGAAAACATAGCTATCTCAGATGTCTATGTGCAACATCAAACTCTAGAGTCCTCATTTGTTATCGGGAATTGGCTTTTACCACTTAAAATGCGTCTTCTTCTACCAGCAGAAGACTTCGAACTTGAACTTATACCACTTCTATCGCAAGCCCTGCTTGCCGATGCCTTTGGTGCTTATAAAAGTATTTCTGATTTACATGTTGGTAAAGGTTTTGATCCAGCTACTAATTTGGAAGTTATCGAAACAGCTAATTTACAGCTTAATAATTATGATAAGCACCTCACTAAAGAACTTCATCGATTACAGAACCAATTTTTCAGCAAATTGACTAAAAATAACTTCTATTCTCCTAGTCAATATTTAACTACCATCCAAACTAAACTCGACTATATTAATGCTAAATTGATTACAAAAGATTATTTAACCTAAGGTCTTTTAAGGGAGTCTTTCGACTCCCTTAAAATTTATCTGGACCCCAAAGATGTGCAATCTGCAGGGGAAACATTTTTTCTAAGTCTTCTATTTTAATATCGGTAACTAACTTCTGAGTAAAAACTGTTTGATTAACTGAAAGGTAGCCAAAGAGTAATTGGGTTAGTGTCATTTGATCTGTTCTAAGAGAACCAAAATAATCACCTTGGCCAAGTACTGTTACACCTAAATCGGTTTTAATTGTAATAACCTGTTTTTTTGGATCTAAGCCACAGCGCTTAAACAAAGTTTCCTCTAATCCTTTTAAGACCTTTTCTTGGTTAATAATTCTCCCCATACCATCTGCATCATAGACATAATTTACATTTATTGTTAGCCCAAAGCTTCTGGCAAACAAAGCAAACTGATGGTCCTGGGGAATATTACCAGTTATAGTTGAAACACGTTTTTTGATTGCTTCCTCTGCTAAAAAAGCTAGTACTGAGTAGTAAACAGATGGGGTTGCTGCACCTATCTCCGCTAAGTTAACACTATGTTTTGCCTCATCTAAAACTATATATCCTTCAATGACCCCTTCTTTTTCCAGTATATAGGGAATTGCTTTCTCGCCAAAAGTACTACCTAAGCGAAACTTACGATAATCTTTATCTCTTACTATTGCGCCTGTACGGTTTTGATTATTTGCTTTATAAATCTCTAAAATAGCTGGAAAATCAGTTTCTAAAAGTGGCCTTATGTGGTGATACAAAGTTGCTCTCTCTGCTTGCCAGGTAGCAATACTCAAGCGATTTTGTGGTAAACAACTCACATAACCCCAACGGTGATAATAATCACCTATACCAAAAAGAATTGAAAGTTCAGTACCATCTTCGCTCATCACCTGCAAAGTTTTGTCTAATACCGCTCTTGAATAACCTTGGTGCCGGTGTTCTTCTTTAGTTCCTACACCACCTATAGCACCAACGGTAAACTCTTTCCCCGCTAAATAACACTTACGCTGATTTATAGATAGCCAACTAACAACTTCTTCATTTAAAACCATTTCCACTCTAATTGCTTTTTCGTATCTTGTGACTTTGATCATACTCCCACCCCTTTTTTCTTATCCTATAAGCATTGGTAGACTTCCTCTAATAATATTTATTTAACCTACTAATCACTTTATTTTCCATCTATAAAGGGAATAACCTTTGAGTATATAATTAATAAGATAGTAAAATAAATAAAGGAATGTTTTTTATGAACCCTAGAATTTTCTCTCCAGAGTGGTGGCAAAACAGCCTTCTTCTTCTACCGATCCTACTTATGTCATTTGCTTATCATGAATATGCACATGCTTATGCAGCTTATCGTTGTGGCGATAAGACCGCTAAAGATGCAGGACGATTAACTACTAACCCACTCCGTCATATAGATATAATTGGGTTTCTAGCATTTTTCATTGTTGGTTTTGGCTGGGGTAAGCCAGTCCAGACTGATACTTCAAATTTTAAAAGCCCTAAAAGAGATTTCGCTATTGTAGCTTTAGCCGGACCATTGGCTAACCTTGGCTTAGCTGTTTTCTTTACTATCCTTCTTTTTGTCTTTAATCTATTTGTTTCAGAAGCTATGTTCGATGCTAATATAATTTGGTCTGTTGTTCAGTCCTTTTTATTCTATGGCATACTTTATAATGTTATCTTTTTCGTCTTTAATCTTATCCCTCTCCCGCCCTTAGATGGCTCCAAGATTCTCTTCGCTTTTTTACCTGATAATCTAGCTAATGCCTTAGATTTTCTTAACTATATCGGTCGTTACTTGCTTCTCTTTCTTGTTTTCACCGACTATATTGGTTATATTTTATGGCCTGTAGTCGATTTCTTTGTCAAGGGCCTATTAATCATAATTTAATTCACCAATAAAAAAAGGAGGCTTTGCCTCCTTTTTTTATTGGTTAGAGTTACTTAAATACACCTTTACACATAGAGCTCTCACTCTACTATACCCACTACTTCTAAGATTGCTAAGAAGCTCCTTAACCGTCACTCCACCCTGTAAAGAGAGCCTCGTTACAGATGGTACAGTACCCTCTATAGGTTCAGCCCAATAAGCTAGGACATAACTAACACCCGGAGTAGTTACAATTAAATTAGTATCTAAAACTACACTTTTTTCGTTAACTAGGAGTGGGGCTGCATAATCTAATCTATCAATCATTCTACCACTAACCATACCTCTTATCTGATAGGATTGTTCGTAGCTAAATTCGTCATAACCTTGTAAAAAGGCTAACTTAAATGAAGTGTCTAATTTTAATTTGGGATCACTAACTAAAGTAAATACTATTTCCTCAATTTCATCTAACTCTTCATAGAGAATTAAACTAACTTCTACGGTAAGCCGCTCATTTAAAGGTGTTTTTACCGCAAAATTCAACATTTTTTTCATATCAATAAAAGCCAACCAATCAGAAAGCTCCTTATTTACTGGTAAGGGAGCTATATGCAACAGAATCTGGTTATAAGTAGTAGGTTCCTCTGGTGTTGCCTCACTAGTAGACTCCTTGTTTGTGGGCACGTTTGTTAACGGCACCTCTTCTCTAACCAGTTTCTTCGATTTAGACCAAGCATCCCTTACTATAAGGGTAAAAATTAAAAGGAGACTTATTGCTACCAAAACATAGAGCGAAACTGTCTTTTTCATCTCAAGCGGTACTGCCAAACTAGCAGATACCTTCTCTCCTTTTTGTCATCGATGATTGTTTGCGGTTCTTTAATAGTTTACAATCATACCATTTTGCACAACTTTTACTACTTCTAGTTGGGAAGATAGTAAAACCATACTAGCTTGGTATCCTTTCTCAATTTTGCCAAGGTTATGGATTCCCAAGGCTAATGCGGGATAAAGCGAGGCCATTTTTAAAGCTTCTACCAAACTCACGCCAACTGTAAAAGTCATATTCCGAACAGCAGTGGCCATATCTAGAGCTGAGCCGGCTAAAGCGCCTTCGTTATTGACACATTTGCCATTTTCGCACACTACCTGTAATGGTCCAAGAGAAAACTCTCTTTTAATACTACCAACAGGTGGCATAGCATCCGTAACTAAGAAAAGACGCTCACCAAGGCATCTTTTAGCAATACGCACACTACTAAAGTCTACATGAAAACCATCCACAATTATCCCAGCATAACTCTCTGCTGAGTCTAAAGCTGAGCCCACAGCACCCACTTCACGACTACCTAGCTGACTCATCGCATTATATAGGTGTGTGTAAAGAGTTGCTCCTGCTTTTTCTAAAGCTTTAACAGCTTTACTTTGGGCATCGGTATGCCCTAAAGAAACCTTAATACCTTTTTTAACAAGGTAGTTCACTTGCTCGGCTTTAACCGACTCAGGAGCTACGGTAATCACTTTTACAACATCAGCGTTATTGCCAATCTCTTCGATCTCAGCCCAAGAAGCTTCGCGCACAAAATTAGGATCATGAGTCCCCCTACGTTTCTGACTAATATAAGGTCCTTCTAGATGGAGGCCAAGGATTTGGGGATACTTTTGTTGGGCTTCCCTAACAACTAACATTGCTTGTTGCATCTTAGGAAAACTAGTTGTAATTAACGTTGGTAACAATGCCGTAGTACCATACCTTTGATGAGCCTTAGCTATACTTAATAAGCCTTCTACTGAGATATCATCGTTAAAGAGAACCCCACCGCCACCATTGACTTGTAGATCAATAAAACCTGGTGCAAGTAAAGCACCATTAAGATCTACCCTTTCTATATCATTAGGTAGTAGATCCAATTCCACTATCTCTTTTATTTGCTCTGCTTCGACAATCACTGCTTGACCAATAAGCAACCGTTTACCATCAAAAATTCTACAATTAACTAAAGCATAAGTCACTATTAGCACCTCATTTTTTAAAGTAGCAATCTAACTAGTTACTTTTAACAGAAATGTATAATAGTAACAGTATAGTTAGCACTAATATTAACATACCTGTAACACTTATTTTAGTAATAACCGTAATTGAAGACCCTGTTACTTCATCTTGGGGAATTAAGACACCGACACTCCAACCAATTACATCTACGGGCTGGTAATAGACATAGGAGCTATCTTTACCGTTTTTAAGCAGAGACCAACCCTTTTCTCCTTTCAACATAACTTCGCCAATTTTTCCAGCACTACCCTGTAGATCTTTGACATTTTGAACAGGCTGCCCGAAATCGGGGTGAGTTAGAATAGTCCCTTCCGAATCAATAATAAATATCGAACCATACCGACCTATTGAAATACTTTTTACATAATTTGTCAGTTGGTTAAGTGTAATATCTAACCCTACTACCCCAATTAAAGAATCGTCACTATTACGTAGAGCCTTAGCAATTGTAACTATGTAGTCACCAGATATTACATCAACATAAGCAGGCGAATAGATTACCTTTGGTGAGTCTTTGGCTAATAGATACCATTTTCTTTCGCGGGGATCATAATCGTTGCTTGGGTGCCATTCTTTTATTAAGCCCTTATGGTCACGATATGTGGCAATAAAATGGCCATCGTCTTCAAATCCTACATAGATATTAGAGACAAAAGGATCCTGATTAGCTTTATATAAATCCCTCATAACCAGATCATGATTATAGATCGGTAAGCTTAAACCTAAAGAAAGATTTTCAATGTAAATTGAACGATGAATTATAACGCTTCTTATTCCTTTTACAGTAGCAAGAACAGCTTGATTAGCTCTTTCTTCCAAGCCTCTTAAAACAGTAGCCTGAGTCTGTCTAATCATCTCTATACCTAAAACAAAGAGGACAACCATAGCAAAAACTAAAGTTAATATAGTCTCTATGTTCCTAGTTTGGGTTTTTTTACCCACAATGTAGCCCCCTTACCCTAAAATTCTCTGAGTTTCGGGACTCATTTACCCAGTAGTTTAAATTAGTCCGATATAATTTATTTCTATTTAGTTACATTAAATTCCTAGCTGTATGAAGAAAAAGATATTAATACAAAGCGTTTAAAAAAATAAAACCCGACAACAACTAAGTTGCGGGTCGCAAACTACTTATGGTACCCTCAACGGGATTTGAACCCGTGCCTTTGCCGTGAAAGGGCAATGTCCTAGGCCACTAGACGATGAGGGCTTTATGGTGGGCCCGGTAGGACTCGAACCTACAACCGACCGGTTATGAGCCGGGAGCTCTAACCATTGAGCTACGGGCCCCTCTGGCTCCCCAGGCAGGGCTCGAACCTGCAACAACCCGGTTAACAGCCGGGTGCTCTACCATTGAGCTACTGAGGAATATGACCGCTTTAGCGATCAATTGTTATTATACTTCAGGATCCTAGATAAATCAAGGTCTAATCCAAATAATCTTTAAGTTTTTTACTCCGGCTAGGATGACGCAGTTTACGCAAAGCTTTAGCTTCAATCTGTCTAATCCGTTCGCGGGTAACACCGAACTCTTTACCTACTTCTTCTAGAGTTCTCGCTCTACCATCTTCGAGACCAAAACGCAATTTGAGTACTTTTTGCTCTCTTGGTGTTAAACTGGTTAAAACCTCTTCAAGTTGCTCTCTGAGAAGTTGAAAAGAAGCTACTTCAGCTGGAGCAGGTGCATCTTCATCAGGAATAAAATCACCGAGATGACTATCTTCTTCTTCACCAATAGGGGTAGCTAGCGATACTGGCTCTTGAGCAATACGTAGTATTTCTCTCACTTTATCAGCTGGGATACCCATTTCTTCACCTATCTCTTCAGGGATAGGATCTCGGCCTAACTCTTGCAACAACTGTCTTTGTACTCTAACTAGCTTATTAATTGTTTCCACCATATGCACAGGGATACGAATAGTTCTTGCTTGATCAGCGATAGCTCTGGTAATAGCTTGGCGAATCCACCAAGTAGCATAAGTACTAAACTTATACCCCTTAGTATAGTCAAATTTTTCTACAGCTTTAATCAAACCCAGATTACCTTCTTGAATCAGATCCAAAAAGAGCATACCTCTACCTACATATCTTTTGGCAATAGAGACGACTAACCTTAAATTAGCTTCAGTTAAATCCCTCTTAGCTTCCTCATCACCTTGTTCTATTCTTTTAGCTAGACTAACTTCTTCTTCTGGGGAAAGAAGGGGAACTCGTCCAATCTCCTTTAGGTACATACGTACTGGATCATCTAAAGCGATACCTTCTAAGATGTTTACTTCAAAATTTTCGTAATCATCCTCTTCATTTTCATCAGCGTTTCTCTCAGTGGCCCCGTCATTATCAATTATATCAATGCCCATCTGCGAAAAACTTTCGTAGACTTCGTCAATTTGTTCTTCGGACATTTCGACATCTTCTAGGGTATCCATGATCTCTTTATATGAAAGTGAACCTTGTTTCTTCCCACGATCAATTAGACTCTTAACTTTTTCGTACGTACGGCCATCTGTAGATCCTAATGACTTTTTGTTTATTTCCTTTTTCTTCATATGTTTCCCCCCTCTCTAGATCCCCTTATAGTGCAGCAATATCTTTTACCTGTAGGTATATCTCTTTAAGTTTTTTAAGAGCATCCAAATAAAAATCAGGCTCAGAAGAGTTCGCCACAGCTACAGAGAGTTCCTCTATCTGTCTATTTATCTGCCTCTCGGCAAGCTTTTTTAAACAATCTCGAAAACGTAATTCGTCAATTTTATCCAATCTCTCAGCCAATTCTCTAATAATCTCAACCGCTTCTTTATCTATTGTTGCTTGAGAATCATTAGATGGTATCAAAACACCTGCTAAAATATTCCTAAGTCCCTCATGATCTAACCAATTAATTTCAAAACCATAAGCTGAAGCTTCATTTATATAAGAAGGATCGCCAAAGATCATGGCTACTAAATCTAATTCTGCTTCGCTATAGACATCTAAAGTAAGATCTGTCTTAGTACCAGAAGATACTCTATTATTATCCCTGCTCCTACTTCTTTCATACTCTCTACTTGATTTACTGAGAATTTCACTCTCTACTGCAGCATAACTTAAGTTAGTTAATTCTGAGAGACGGTGGAAATACTCTTCTTGCAACGACTTAGATGGTAGAGAGTTTAATAAAGGTGCAATCTCTTGTAAAAATTTTGTTTTGGCACCAACTGCCTCAAGATTACCACTTTCAGTGGCTTGTCTAATAATTTTATGCAGATAATTTTCTGCTGAGTATATGCTTTCTTGCAGCGATTGTGGGCCCTGTTTTCTTAAAACATCGTCAGGGTCGAGACCAGCAGGAAATTGAGCTGAACATACTTCAAAACCTCTGCCCAAAAGCATCATGACGCCTCTACGTATTGCCATCTGTCCTGCCGCATCGCCATCATACGCAAGTACAACTTTTTTAGCTTGTTTAACTAATAAATCGATCTGTTCTTCAGTAAGGGCAGTACCCATAGAAGCTACTACATTTGTAATCCCAGCTTCATGACAAGCAATTACATCCATGTAGCCT
>ENA-UOOR01001907-UOOR01001907.1-fermentation-metagenome-genome-assembly--contig:-NODE-1907-length-22744-cov-13.940676_pt1 | contig 22744 bp, 13 predicted proteins | sample MGYA00245780_ERZ724029 | MGnify/ENA primary metagenome ERZ724029 (study PRJEB28704, sample SAMN03018315) | fermentation metagenome | biome: anthropogenic terrestrial biome; feature: soil... | reverse complement strand
CGTTTCCGAAGGGATGGTGGCTATTCTGGAACCCTTTATCGACACGATCATTATTTGTTTTTTGACGGGACTGGTATTGCTATCGTCTGGCGTATGGAAAGAGAAACTGCCCAATCAGTTTCAGAAAACGGACATCGAAATCTTAACGGCGGTTTACAGTGAAAGCAATCCGTCCGATGTGACGATACTCGAGAATCACCTCAACCAGACGGCCAGGCTTCCCCTTTTTACCGGGATACTGAACGTTGAAAACGGTCAGCTGCAGGAAAATATATCCATTATCCACGCCCGTTCATTGGCTGGGGATGTGAGGATTCTGGAATCGGATCAACCTTTCACGGGCCGGATCGATGTCGTGAACGGTAAAGTGACCACTACTCCAGGCAATCTAACGTTCCGGGGAAACTCACTCATTCACAGCGCACCACTTACAACAGCCGCGTTCAGTAAAAGCTTTTTCGGCGATTTCGGAAAATACATCGTCTCAATCGGCCTTCTTTTGTTTGCCTTTTCCACGTCCATTGCCTGGTCCTATTATGGAGACAGGGCCGTAACCTACCTGTTCGGAGCCAATTATGTGCTGACTTACCGCATAGTTTTCGTGATCGCCTTCTTTTTTGCGTCATTTACCGATACTACTATCATCTGGAATGTGTCGCTACTCACGGTAGCGTTTATGGCCATTCCCAACCTTTTCGGCCTGTTGGTATTGCACAGGGAGGTGAAATCGACGATAAAAGATTATTGGATAGGATTCCGGAAAGAATATCCCGATGAAAAAATCGAGAAAAACAGATAACAACATGACTCACAAAGTATTTATTCTTTTTGTATCGCTATTCATCTTTATCCGTTCGGGCCCTGCACAGGTCAACGACTAGGAAAATAACGAGTTACAGCATTCTCCGCTCGTTCAGCTTCTGAACGGAACGTGGAAATTTAGCCATTACAATAACCCGTCGCTGGTACCGTCCAATTTTTACCGCACGACAAACATACGGGATTGGGACGATATTCAGGTACCTGGCAACTGGCAATTACAGAGTGACAAGTACGATCCGCCTGTCTTCACCAACATCAAGTATCCGTTTGAACCTAACCCGCCTTTCGTTCCCGACGCATGGAAAGGCCTCGAAATTTTCGGACGAAGCGTTAAATGAGTCAAAGACAACACACACCCTGAAACGAGGAGACAAAATGGAACTCCATATCGATTACAAACAAATGGGACTGGGTGGATTTACCATTTCACCGCAAAAGTAACCGGTTGTGTCAAGTAAAATCATAAACGAAATTCAAAAGGTTTCGTTTATGGTTTTCTATTATGACCAAAAGACCGCTCATATGTTTTTAAAACAATATTTTAATTAAAATATTTCAATTCTTTGTGTTTTGTATCTATATTTGTTTCGAAAACTGATGCAAAATGAATTCTTCCTCTCCCATACATGATTTCAATAATTTATTTAACGAATATTACGACTGTTTTATTCTTTTTGCATTGGGTTATGTGAAAGAAACGCAGATAGCTGAAGATTTTGTTTCGGAAGCATTCACTGCTTTTTGGGAAAATCGGGATCAGCTTTTACCAAACACAAACCCACAAGCCTACATCTTAACCATCATTAAAAACAAGTGCCTTAATCATCTTCAACATGTTCAAATCCGCCAACGGGCAGAGAAAGAATTAAATAAACATGCAGAATGGCTTTTATCCGTGAGCATAAATACGCTGGAAGCGTGCGACCCCGATTTCATTTTTTCTGACGAAATAAAACAGATAGTAAATTCTGCGCTCGATAAATTGCCCAAAAAGACACGCCAAATATTTATTTTGAACCGTTATCAAGGCTTAACGTATAAGGACATTGCGGAAAAAATGAACCTCAGCGTTAAAACAATTGAATTTCACATTTCTAAAGCCTTGTGCCGGCTTCGTTTTTCGTTAAAAGACTTCCTGGCCCTATCTCCTTTTTTGCTTTATTTTTTCTAAAAAAACACATTTTTTGTTAGGGTTGTTTCCTTTCTAACTGTTATATAAGTAGGATAAAGAAAATAATCGAATGAATAGGGAACTCTTGTACCGTTTTTTTTCGGGGAATGCTTCTGTCAACGAAGAAAAGCAAATAAAGCAGTGGCTGGATGCATCGGATGCTAGTCACCGTACATTCTTTCAGGAACGAAAAGTATATGATGCGATTTTATTAACCCGGTCTGGTACCTCATTGAAACAAAGAAGTAAGAATACACCTTTGCTATGGAAAATAAGTACGGCTGCAGCAGTTGCATTATTACTTATTTTTAGCGGGTTGTATATGTTTAGCAGACAAGATTCAAAAGAGCAATACAACACAATATTTGTCCCCCCCGGTCAGCGCATCAATCTTATTCTTGCCGATCACTCCAATGTATGGCTCAACTCAAATACTGAATTCCGATACCCGAACACATTTTCAAAGAAAAACCGGACGGTGTACCTGGACGGTGAAGCCTATTTCGATGTAAGCAAAAACGAGAAAAAACCGTTTATCGTGAAAACCGACCAGGGAGACATACAGGTTACCGGAACATCATTTAACGTCGAAGCGTACTCCCGGTTTGATTCTTTCGAAACAAGCCTCTTTGAAGGAGGCGTGGAGATCTACAAGAATGAAGTCAAACTCGCTGCATTGAGACCAAACGAGAAAGCGGTACTGTCCAAGAACAAACTGGTTGTGTCAAACATAGAAGATACCGACGAGTACCTTTGGAGAAACGGCCTGATCGCATTCAACAACAAGCAGCTGAAAGACATCCTTTTATCTCTCGAAAAATACTTTGATATACATATACAGGTCGATTCGGAAAAATTGCCGATGCATTCGTATACCGGGAAATTCCGACAATCGGACGGTGTGGATTATGCTTTACGTGTACTGCAGCGAAGTATCCGTTTCGATTATGAAAGAGACGAAGAGACGGGAACAATTTATATCAAGTAAAACGTACAAAAACAGGTCTGCCTATGAGATGAAACTTTTTACAAAAACACCCAAAACAAAAATCGGCAAGCGCTGCAACGCTCACCGATTAATACGTTTTCGTCAACACAACCAAGAAAAATTCAATGTATTAACTTAAAACAATTACAAATGTATGAAGAAAAACAATTCATTGGGTAATCATTTAACCGAAAAAGTACCCATTAAACATTTTTTATTGATTATGCGAACAACCTTTTTTCTATTGTTTACCTGTGCTTTTTGCTCCATGGCCGAGATGAGTTTCACACAAAACGCCAGGGTAACGATCAATAAACGAAATGTAACTCTCAGAGAAGTATTGAACGAAATTGAGAAGCAAACCGATTATCTTTTCATTTACAGCAATGAGGTAAATACCAATGAGAAAGTATCGGTAAAATCCAGGCAGGAAGCTGTGGCCACTGTGCTGATTAGCTTATTGAAAGGTAAAGATGTGGATTATTCCATGGAAGGAAACCACATTATCCTTTCAGCGATTGAAAATACAAGCGCACCAGTAAACGAAACGAACACGGCCAATGTACAACAGCAGAAAAAGACAATTACCGGAACAGTTGTTGATGCGGCAGGTGCGCCTGTTATCGGAGCAAATATTATTGAAGCCGGAACTTCCAACGGAACCGTTACCGACGTGGACGGACGATTTTCGCTTAGTGTGGATGACAATGCTTCTATTCATATTTCCTACATAGGATATTTGGAACAGGATATCCATACTGAGAGAAAAACCAGCTTTGACATTACACTGTTGGAAGATACAAAAGCTTTGGATGAACTGGTTGTTATTGGTTATGGGACTGTGAGAAAGAGTGATCTGACTGGAGCTGTCGGATCTGTGGTGGGCAGTGATATCGCCAATCGGAAAACGACACAGGTGTCTCAAGCTTTGCAAGGAGCTATGTCGGGCGTTTTAGTGACAAGGAACGAAAATGCACCCGGTTCATCAGCAACAATCCGGGTGAGGGGGGTAACCACCATAGGCGATTCAAGCCCTCTTATAATTGTCGATGGCATGCAGGTTGACAACATTAACGACATCAACCCAAACGACATTGAAGGCATATCCGTCTTGAAAGATGCTGCATCAGCATCTATCTACGGCTCTCAAGCGGCGGCTGGCGTCATCCTCATTACTACTAAACGTGCACAGGCCAATAAATTCGGGATAGAGTACAACTATGAATTTGGGATGGAAATCCCTACGGAAGCTCCTGAATTTGTTGACGTGATTCGCTACATGCAGATGACCAATGAAACGCGTTGGAACGATGCTGGAAACGGAACTAACGAATATCCGACTTACGCTAAAGACCTTATCGACAACTACTTTCAATTAAACAGCGAAAATCCTGACAGATATCCCAATACAGATTGGAACAAATTAATTTTCAAATCGTATGCTCCCCGGCAGAGCCACATACTAAAGATACAAGGAGGTAGTGAACGTGTGAGAACTTCAGCTACGCTGGCATACGACAATATCGGCGCTATTTACGAAGGAAGAAACTACGAACGGATTACTTCACGAATAAACAACGACTTAAAAATCAATGATTTTTTGGCGGCATATCTCGACATCAGTATGAAAAGGACAATAGACGAGAATCCCTATACGACATTGGGAATCATGCGTATTGGACGTTTTTCACCGCCGGTTTATGCAGCTACCTGGGCAGATGGCCGTTTTGCAGAGGGAAAAACAGGGGATAACCTTTATGCCCAGATTAAAGACGGAGGATCCCGGAAAGCATGGAGCAATCAGTTGAATGCAAAGATTGGCATCGATTTTACCCCTTTTGAGGGGTTGAAAATCCAGGCAATTGTGGCACCGGTATTTAACGGAATTAAGCAAAAGAATTTCAGGAAGACAATCCCCTGGTATTTATCCAATGATCCTACCGTTCTGGGCGGATACATCCAACAGCCCACAACGTTGTGGGAAGAACGAAACGATAATTACCGCATCACCTCTCAATTACTTGCCCACTTTGACAAAACATTCGACAACCATTCGCTCAACCTGATGGCGGGTTACGAAGATCGGTATGAGTTTGACGAGAATCTGGGAGCTTCCCGGGATAATTATGAATTGGATACTTATCCCTATTTAAATATTGGACCGCTTGAACAAAGGGATAACAGCGGCTTGGCTTACGAATATGCAAGACAATCTTTCTTTGGCCGTGTTATGTACGGATACAACAATAAATACCTGTTGCAAGCCAATATCCGATATGACGGATCATCAAGATTCGCAAAAGATTACCGCTGGGGAGTTTTCCCGTCTGTTTCTGCCGGATGGGTAATTTCTCAGGAAGAATTTATGAAAAATATTCCGACCCTTTCGTTTCTAAAACTGCGTTTCTCCTACGGAACACTTGGGAATGAGCGTATCGGATACTATCCCTATCAAGCGACCATGTCGTTCGATGATGCCCTGTTTTTCCAGGGAGGTGATGTTGTATCCCGGCAAGGAGCCGCTCAACCACGTTATGCAATCAGAGATATTTCGTGGGAAACAACCGAAAGCTACAACGTAGGGGTAGATGCTTATTTATTGGATAGCAGGTTGCGTTTCTCGGGAGATTATTACAAGAAGAATACAAAAGACATGCTGCTTGCACTTCAGATTCCTACATACATGGGGTTCGACAATCCGGATCAGAATACAGGAAAAATGCACACAACCGGATACGAAATAAATTTAGGATGGAACGATAAAATTGGAGATTTCGGATACAGCATTGATTTTCATATTGATGACTTTAAATCTGTAATGGGTGATTTGGGCGGCACACAATTTTTGGGTGACCAGATCAAAATTGAGGGGAGTGAGTTTAATGAATGGTACGGATACCGCACCGATGGCCTTTTCCAGACTGCCGAAGACCTGAACGGCGCCGCCTTGATAAGCGTAAGCACGAAACCTGGAGACATCCGGTACAGAGACGTAAGTGGTGCAGAAGGTGCACCTGACGGCAGGATCTCGCCTGAGTACGACCGTGTATTGCTGGGCGGATCACTTCCTCGATTTACCTATGGAAGTAATATCCAATTGGATTATAAAGGTTTCGATTTAGGAATAACTTTACAAGGTGTTGGAAAACAGAATGTACGGATTGAAGGTGACTGGGTTGCACCGCTTCTTCAGAATTGGTTTAATATAACTACTTTACTGGATGGGAACTATTACAGCCGGTACAATACACCTGAACAGAATCTTGCTGCAAAATATCCACGACTGACCTATTCTAATCCAGGGAACAATTATACAATGTCTGACTTCTGGATGTTTAACGGACGTTACCTCAGGTTGAAAAACATCAATTTTGGATATACGATTCCAAGAACATGGATCAACATGGCAAAAATCCAAAACATAAGGATTTATACCAGCATTTCTGATCTGTTCTGCCTGAGCAAATATCCGCAAGGCTACGATCCCGAAAGCGGAATTAACAATTATCCAATTACTACAACAGTAATTTTTGGTGCAGCAATTAATTTTTAACGCATAATATTCTCGACGATGAAAAGAATACTATATATACTTGGAATATTACTCCTTGTTTCGTGCCACGAAATGGATCTAAATCCACTGGCAGAGGGTTCAACTGAAACATGGTTTTCCAGTGAGACCGAGTTGGTCATGTCTATCAATGATTTGTACCGAGACCCGTTCTGGCCGTTGACGCATAGGAATGGGGACGGAGGAAATGATGCTTGGACAGACGATTGGATGTATCGTGAAGCTCTGACACCGATAACAGGTGCAACCATTACCAGTGAATGGAATGTAGCTAACACTGAATACTGGCTGAACTCCTATAAAGCAATCACGCGATGCAACACTATCTTGAGTAACTTAAGTCGTTCTGCCGATAAAATTCCGGAGCAGATTCTTACCCGTTACGAGGCGGAAGTACGCTTCGTCAGAGCTTGTCAATATGCCAGGTTAATCTTCTATTTTGGAGACGTGGTGTATTATACCGAACCGCTGACCGACATCAACGAAGCTTTCGCTATGGGAAGGACAAGCAAAGCCACCGTATTACCTGAGGTATACAAAGATTTTGATTTTGCTGCCGAACATCTGCCTGCCACATACAGCAGTTCAGCCCTACAACGCGCCACGAAAGGTGCCGCGTTAGGGATGAAAGCCCGCACAGCACTATGCGAAGGGGACTATAAGACGGCAATGGAATCTGCCAAAGCCTGTATCGATTTGGATGTCTATAACCTGCATCCGGATTTTGCTTCGCTTTTCCTCACTTCGACAAAGCAATCGAGTGAATTTATTCTTGCTTTGCCCCGCTCTGTAGAATTTAAATTAACCATAACCATTCAGGATGCTGTTCCGAGGAACGCTGGTGGATGGGGTGCATGGAGTCCCACATGGGATTTGTTTTCTTCGTTTTTGTGTACGGACGGGTTACCAATTGATGAGTCTCCGCTATACAATCCGCAGGAACCATTTAAAAACCGCGATCCCCGTTGTACAGAAACCATTCTTGAATTTGGCATTCCACATCTCGGATATACTTACCAGCCACATCCTGACACGCTGGAAATAATGAATTTTAACACAGGACGTAAGCAGAAAAATAACGATACACGCTCGAATGCACAATTCGCCTCTTTCAATGGACTATTGTGGAAAAAAGGTGTGGATATCACCTGGCTCCAGAACGGCTGGCGGGCCGACCCTGCAAAAATTTTGCTCCGGTATGCAGATGTATTGCTCATGTATGCAGAAGCAAAAATTGAACAGAACAGCATCGATCAATCCGTACTGGACGCAATCAATAAGGTACGCGCCCGGGCGTATGGTGTTTCATACACGGAGACGGGCAAATATCCGGCTGTTACCACAATGGACCAAGCAAAACTACGCAGCATTATACGCTTTGAACGTCGAATGGAATTTGCGTTTGAAGGAAGACGCTATATGGACATCATTCGTTGGCGTATTGCTGAAAAAGTATTGAATTTACCCAACTACGGGATGTTGGATCCTGCCGAACTACGTACAAAGATTGTGAATAAAGGTTTGTGGTTCTTCCCCGAGACACCGCCCATTGATGAAGACGGAGCAGCAGATTTTTCAATTATGTATAACAAGGGGTTAATTAAAAAGGTCACTCAACGCTCGTTTGATAAAAACAGACAATACCTTTGGCCTATTCCCGCTAAAGATATCCTCATTAACAGTAACCTGGAACAAAATCCAAATTATTAAATGAATATAAACCTTGCTTTTGTAAAAAAGCAAGGTTTATGTACCATTAAAATTAAAAATGAAACAACTGATAATCATTACATTACTGAGCATTCAGTACCTGTGCCTCTCTCAGAATTTGACAAATGTAGACGGCATTTTTCCAGAATTGGCAATGGTAGCCGATCATTCGCCTCGAACAGAAGCAGGAATCGGAGCATTAATGCCATGGGCTAATCGACTTTGGGCAATTACGTATGTGGCTCACCTCGCTCCAACCGGTAGTGGCACTGGATTATATGAAATAAGTAACGATCTGGTATTAAAAAAGCATCCGGCGAGTATTGTGGGAACGTATGCAAATCGTTTGATCCATACAGAAAGCATGCAACTGGCTATTGGCCCCTACCTGATCGATACGTTGGCAAATGTTCGGCTGATTGAAGAGTTTAGGAATCATCGCCTCGCCGCAACGATGACTCACCTCACCGATCCGGAAAATAAACTCTATTACCTGGCGATGGAAGGAGAGTTTTTTGAAGTTGACGTGCACACGTTGGAAGTCAAGCAACTCTTTCAGTTGATGGATGAACTAAAAGAACCCAAAGGGTCAAAACCACACTTCAAAAGTGGCTTCACGGCTCATGGCAGGGTAGTGGTTTGTAATAACAGCTATAACGTGAAAGATTATAACGGCGAATGGAAAGCCGGCAGGTTGGCAGAATGGACCGGAACAGGAGATTGGAAAATAATTGAAGAAACAGCATTTACCGAAGTATGGGCTGCCGGTTCTTTCGGACGCCCCATGCTATCAACAGGCTGGGATAACATCTCCGTTATTTTACGCGCTTATATAAATGGAGAATGGAAACGATACAGGCTCCCCAAAGGCAGTCGCACTTTTGACGAAACCAGCTGTACGGAATGGATGCGTATACGAGAAGTGGAAACCGAACGAGCGTTGATGGATTGCCACGGGTTATTTTATGAAATAGGCATGCACACCTATGGGAATGAACTTTGGGCCATTCGCCCCGTTGCAAGTCATTTAAGGGTTATTCCTGACTTCTGTTCCTGGAGGGGGATGCTTATTTTTGGAGGGAACCAGGCAACTCCAATGAAGTTTGGCCCTCAAGACAGAAACCCGTTGGCAGGACAGTCACAGGCCGGATTATGGTTTGGCAAAACGGATGATCTTTGGCGTTTTGGGAAACCAACGGGTCACGGAGGCGTCTGGTACCAAACAGAAGTAAAGCGTGATGAGTTATCGGACCCATATCTGATGACAGGATTTGATAAAAAGTCCGTTCACCTTTATCATGACGCTCGCGAACCGGTTGATTTTACCATTCAAACTGACTTTATGGGGAATGGAGATTTTAAAGATTATAAAACCATAACTGTAAAACCGGATGAATACTTTCACTTCGAATTCCCGGATGCCTATTCTGCCAACTGGATGCGCCTCAAGATCAATAAATCTTGTAAAGCAACCGCCATGATCATTTACAACTAAAATAAGAACCTCCAGAAATCATTAACAATAAAACTATAAAAAATGAGGAATATATTATTGTCTTACACCTTATTGATGTTTGTACTTCTCTCTTGTATTTCAACCGAAAAATCGCCTGATGGCTTCCGTCAGATAAGTGGTATTTATCCACACTTGGCATTTTATAACAACGAAGGCAGTGAATGCGGAGTTGGAGCGGTGGTTCCATGGGCTAATAGGCTCTGGGTTATTACCTATGGAGCATCAAATCCGTACGGTTCATCTGACAAATTATATGAAATCAGCTCCGATTTAAATGTGATTACTCGTCCGGAAAGCAATGGAGGAACTCACGCCAATAGATTGATTCACAGAGAAAGCAATCAACTTTTTATGGGTTATTATGCCATTGACTCTCTGGGTAACGTGCGGGTGATTCCATACGAAGAGATGCCCGGGCGAATCACCGCCAATGCCCGTCATCTGTCCGACCCTGAAAAGAAAATCTATTACGGAGCCATGGAAGGCGGATTTTATGAGGTGGGTGTTGAGAATTTGGATGTTACTCTTCTTTATAGGGATGCCAGCCTCACATACAACCATGCTCCACAAGTCATTAAGGATATGAACCAAAAACTATCCGGAACACCCAAAGGGTGGGACGAATTGTTAGGGGATCATGGAAAAGGCATGTATTCAGGTCAAGGGGTTCTTGTCTATTCAAACAATGGGGAGCGCGCAGCCGGAAAACCTCTAGATACCGATGCCGGCTCTCTATCAGAATGGAACGGAGGTCAATGGAAATTAATCAGGAGAAATCAATTTTGTGAAGTAACCGGACCGGGAGGAATTTATGGAAACACTAATCCAGAAACCGATCCTATCTGGGCAACCGGATGGGACCATAAATCTCTCTTGCTGGGAGTCCGGGATCATAACATCGGATGGAGTTTTTACAGGCTCCCGAAAGCAAGTCACAGTTATGACGGGCTTCACGGTCATTTCACAGAATGGCCCCGGATCAGGGATATTGGCACACCAGAAAAACCCGATTATTTGATGACCATGCATGGAATGTTCTGGCGATTCCCGCAGAATTTCACAGCATCAAACAGTGCAGGGATTAGGCCGCGTTCCGCCTACTTAAAAATTATCGGCGACTATGCCCGGTGGAACGACAAGATCGTCTTCGGCACAGATGATTCACCCCACAGAGAATTTGACAATAAACGGTTAGCAAAAGGGAATAGTCAGGGACCCGGACAATCAAACTCCAATTTGTGGTTTACCTCAATAGATAAACCCGATGACCTGGGCAGCACCACTGCAACCGGCTCCGTCTGGATAAACGAGGAGATCGTGGCGGGACAACTGTCCGACCCGTTCCTGTTTGCCGGATGGAACACGAGATGTGCCTGGATACAAAACAACGGTAGATCTAAAGTAGATTTCACTTTTGAAATCGATACGAACGGCAAGGGAGATTGGAAATCATATAAAACAATTCCAGTTGAGCCCGGAGAAACAGCTTTTGTTGATTTCAAACCTGGTGAAGAAGGAGAATGGATACGCGTGAAAACCAATTCAAATTCTACGGCAACGGTTACTTTTTCGTATACCGGCGAGAACGGTATAAACAGCAACAACGATCTGTTTACAGGATTATCGAAAGTAAGCGATAAGCAGTCAATAGGGGGATTGCTTTATGGACTCGGAGACGATAAACGTAAGTTAGGCATTGCAGTTCAAACCTATCAGGATACGAATTTGCAGGAAACAGGATATTATGAATTGGATGAATACATGACTCTGGAGAAAAAAGATGATCCGGAAACACATACATTCATAAAAAAGAACTTTACTCTTCCTGAAGAAGTGGTCAAAAAGGCGGTTCAGGTTGAAGAATCTTCTGTTTTGATAATTGATGATATGGGGCGCCGCTGGAGGTTACCATTAGGAGACAACGCTTTCACCGGTTTGACAAATCATGCAACGATGCGGATATGTCGCGAGGTAGTCACGGAACGCGATCTTTTTAACTGCCACGGAACCTTTTATGAGCTACCTGCAGAAAGTGCTGATGGATATGCCAAAATCAGGCCGGTCTCGTCTCATAATTTCCGCATTAATGATTATGCATCTTACCGGGGACTACTGGTAATGACGGGGATAAAACCCGATGCAAAGCAAACCGACCACATTATTCGTTCAAAAGACGGAAAAGCGGCAGTCTGGGCAGGGACCATTGATGATTTGTGGAAGCTTGGCAAACCGGTCGGCAAAGGCGGACCCTGGAAAAAAACCAAAGTAAAAGCAGGGGAACCGTCTGATCCCTATTTAATCGGTTTCTACGATAATCGCACTTTAGAAATTTCACACGATTCACCAGAATCCGTTTCATTTTCTATTGAAATAGATCCTACCGGAAACGGGACCTGGATGACTTATAAAAATGTGAATATCCCCGGGGGAGAAACATTTAAACATCCGTTCCCGGCAGGTTTTCAAGCGCGCTGGATTCGTTTCACTCCTGGTGATGATTGCGTAGCAAGCACCTTGCTGGAATATAATTAATTCATGTTTAACATGTTAACTGACTACAACAGATAAACATGTAAAAAGTCAGTAACTGATAAAAGTGATGTTTAAAACAAAAGCGAACAAAATATGAAATTATCAATACAGGTTCTAGTCTTGAGCATTATATCCTTTGCCGTTGCATGTTCATCTCAAAAAAAATCGACTCAAGATCATGTTTCAGTCTCGGGTATTTATCCCCATCTGGCATATTACAACAATGAGGGAGAGTGCGGCACAGGAGCTGTTGTCCCCTGGGCCGACAGGTTGTGGGTAATCACCTACGGACCGCATCTTCCTTTCGGTTCTTCCGATAAACTCTATGAAGTAACTCCGGACCTGGAACAGATAGTCCGCCCGGAAAGCGTCGGGGGGACACCGGCCAACCGGATGATCCACAAGGAAAGCAACCAGCTTTTCATCGGTCCCTATGCGATCGACAAGGAAGGTGGCGTCCGTACAATTCCCTATGCCGTAATGCCTGGAAGACATACCGGAAATGCCCGACACTTGACCGATCCGGCAAATAAAATTTACTACGGGACCATGGAAGAGGGATTTTACGAAGTGGATGTGAACAGCCTGGAGCCAAAAATGTTGTATGAAGATCGCAACGTAACCAACAAGAAAGGGAAAGATGAATCAGCCAATATCCAATCATCAATGCTACAAGGTGTCCACGGCAAGGGTCTCTACTCCGGCCAGGGGGTATTGGTTTATTCAAATAACGGCGAAGCCGGCAATTTAGCGCTGGAGAAGTTTGACATTGAATCAGGTTCACTTTCTGAATGGGACGGCAAGGAATGGAAGCTCGTCCGCCGCAACCAGTTTGTCGAGGTTACAGGCCCCGGAGGAATACAGGGCAATCCGAACCCGGAGACCGACCCGATATGGGCAACCGGATGGGACCATAAATCCGTCTTGCTGGCGGTGCGGAATCCGGAAACGGGGTGGGATTTTTTCAGGCTGCCAAAGGCCAGCCACAGTTACGACGGAGCCCACGGATGGAATACGGAGTGGCCCAGGATACGGGACATCGGAACCGGGGACAACCCCGACTACCTGATGACCATGCACGGCATGTTCTGGCAGTTCCCCAAATCGTTTACAGCCGCCCAGTCATCCGGTATCCGACCGCGGTCGGCCTACCTGAAAGTCATCGGCGATTTTGCCAGGTGGAACGGCCAGCTGGTCTTCGGATGTGACGATTCGGCAAACAGGGAATTCCTGAATAAACGCAAACACAAAGGAGGAATCGAGGGACCCGGACAGTCGAACTCCAACCTGTGGTTCACCTCCCTCGACAAACCCGACCGGCTGGGAACAACCACGGCCGCGGGATCCGTCTGGCTGAACGACCGGGTACAGGCCGGGGACGTTTCCGAACCTTTCCTGTTCGCTGGATGGCCCGGCCGAGGAGCCTGGATTCACAACGGGGGGGAGACCCCGGCCGTATTCGTTCTCGAGGTGGACAGGGAGGGAACACGGAACTGGAGCCAGTTGAAAACCGTCTCCCTCGCCGCGGGAGAAAGCAGCTTCATCGAATTCGATCCCCGGGAACCGGGCGAATGGATCAGGGTCAAGGCCAACGCTCCCGCTCTCGCCACGGTCAGCTTCAATTACTCCGGGGACGAGAAGCGCACCGCTTCCGCCTCGCCCCTGTTCAAGGGAATCGCAAAAGTAACCCGGAACAGGACAACCGGCGGACTGCTCTACGGCCTGGGCGACAACCGGCGGGCACTGGGGGTAGCGGCCGTCACATTCGAGGACGGGAAAGCCTCGGAAACCGGATATTACGAGCTGGACAGCCGGCTGAACCTGATAAAAAAGGAGGACCCGCAAACCCATGCGTTCATCAGGGAAAAATTCGCCGTCCCCGAAAAGGTGATCGACGTGCAGGAATCGTCGGTGCTGGTCGTGGACGACAAGAACCGCAGGTGGAGACTGCCCCTGGGAGACGGGCGCTACAAACAACTTACCGATGACGCGCAACTGCGTATCTGTCGGGAAGTGGCCACCGAAAGGGACCTCTTCCATTCCTGCGGCACTTTTTATGAGCTGCCGGCGGAAAACGCGGACGGGTTCGCCAAGATCAGGCCCATTTCATCACATGACTTCAGGATTCACGATTACGCATCATACCGGGGACTGCTGGTGATGACGGGCATTGAACCCGAAGCGAAAGCGGGGGAACATGTTGTACGCTCGGACGACGGAAAGGCTGCCGTGTGGGTCGGCGTGATCGATGACTTGTGGGAGCTGGGAAAACCCGTGGGACATGGAGGACCCTGGAAAAACAGCCGCGTGAAGGCCGGAGAGCATTCCGACCCCTACCTGATCGGGTTTTACGACGAGCGCACGCTCGAAATATCCCACGACGTCCGCGAAACGGTAACTTTCGTCATCGAGACCGAACCCGTGGGACACGGACCCTGGATGCTTTACAAGAAAATAACAGTCAAGCCCGGGGAAACTTTCAACCATAAGTTCCCCCACAATTTCCAGGCACGCTGGATACGTTTCTCTGCCGACAGGGAATGCACAGCGACAGCCTGGTTGGAGTACAAATAATACAAAAAGCAACATTCTCACACCAAATTTATTTTTAAATCATTACTTTTACATTGGAGTCTGAAATAACAAAAAACAATTCGAGTCAAATGAACCTGGATTGTTTGATTTTGATGGTGTCTCCATTTTAATGGAGGCGGGTAACAAATTTTGGATATGATGAAAAATATTTTTTTCCTGTTATTGAGTATGTGTATGCTAATCACTTCATGCAAGTATTCAAAAAGTGATGTAATTGTCTACAGTGCTCCTGGTGGGGAGGTACTAAACGAAAAATACAAAGTTGCTGTAAACGGCATTGATATCCCTGTCTACAATACCCGAATATGTACAGAAGATATTCAAGGGCGCCACAGGGCGGGGATTGTTACCCTTGCGGATTCGGCTTACGATATTGCTGGCTTTGCTTCATTTGATCTAAAAAAAGGACCGGTGAAAGTCAGTATAGCTGTAAACGAATTAATAGCATCAGCCAAAATTTTACCTGTCTCGTTCGGTATTATTCCGGCAATCAAGGGAAAGACACTCACTTTCGAAGTAGACAAACCCCAGCACATTACGGTCGAGATCAATGGTGACCACATACGTTCGTTGCACCTCTTTGTGAATCCGGAAGAGACGGATATCCCCGATCCGAACGATCCGAATGTTATTTATTTTGGTCCGGGAATCCACGAAATCACTTCTATACCTGTTGGCGACAATCAAACCGTTTATATTGCCGGCGGGGCTATTGTAAGGGGGGTTCCGGATGAAAATGGAAAATCTCGAGGAAAAGCCTCTTTCGTGCTGAGAGGTAAAAACATTACTTTTCGTGGCAGGGGAATATTCGATCAAGGAGCCGTACCGCGTGTAACGGGCCGACAAACGATGAACGTTACCGCCGACGGATTGAATCTGGAGGGAGTCGTATTATGCAATTCAAGCCTTTGGACTGTTTCCTTGCGTGATTGCAAGGATGTCCATATAGACAACATAAAATTATTTGGGCATCGCGCCAATGCAGACGGTATCGATATAACCTCGTCTATTGATGTATTGGTTGAGAACTGTTTTTTACGGACATGGGACGATCTTATTGTGGTTAAAACCTTGAAAGGAGTCACTCAGGATGCTCGCCGTATCCACGTGAGAAAATGCGTGCTCTATAACGAAATTGCTCATGCATTAAGCATTGGAGCAGAGCTCACACGTGATGTGGAAGATGTCTTGTTTGAGGACTGCGATATCATAGGCGATCACGGACGCGAGTGGACGTTGCGTATCTATCACACCGATGCGGCAACGGTAAAGAATGTTCGTTTCGAAAATATCCGAATTGAGGAATCTGTTCAATTTGCTTCACTGTGGATAAATTCGGCTGTTTGGACTTCAGATACCGCACGCGGCCATATAGAAGATGTGGTGTTTAGAGACATTACCGTTAATAATAAAGGGTACCAGCTCCACAGAGATTTTGAATTTCTTGGTTACGACAAGGATCATGCAATCAACAACGTTTTAATTGAAAATGTAGTAATCAACGGGAGGAAAATCACCCGGGAAGATATCAAAATCAATCCGCCGATAGGTAGTAGAGAGGCTAAGGAAGGTATTGCCATGAACGAATTTGTTTATAATGTGAGCGTGAAATAGATGATCACGTTTCCATCCGACTCCCGGGGTGATACTATTGCGAAGCGCTTACGGATATATATTGTACAACTAAACTATTACAACAATGAACTATTCAAGAAGAAAATTTATCAAAACAGCAGGCCTGGCCACTGCTGGTACGCTGATCTCATCCAGAGTTGCCTTAGGATCCAGTTCTATCTGGACATCCAACAGCAACACGCTGAAAGTGGGACTGATCGGTTGTGGCGGTCGTGGCACAGGCGCAGCAGGAGAAGCGTTGAGCGCCGATCCGAATGTTATCTTAACCGCGATGGCAGATGCATTTGACGACCACCTGCAAAACTCGTTCAACACGCTCAAAACAAAGTATGGAAACAAAGTGCAGGTACCGGAAAGCAATAAATTTGTCGGTTTCGATGCTTTCCAAAAACTGATCGATTCCGATGTGGATGTTGTCCTGCTGGCCGCGCCTCCCTGCTTCAGGCCCCAACACCTGGAAGCAGCAGTTAACGCCAACAAACATGTTTTCTGTGAAAAACCTTTTGCCGTAGATGCTCCCGGGTTACGCAGGGTGATGGAAGCCGCAAAGAAAGCCAAAGCAAAAAACTTGTCCCTGGTATCCGGATTCTGCTGGAGATATCATCAGCCCAAAAGGGATACTTTCGGACGGGTCTTAAACGGTCAGATCGGAGAGATCCTGGGCGGGGAAGCAACCTACAATACGGGTGAATTGTGGTTCAAGGAGAAGCAACACGGTTGGTCCGACATGGAATATAAGCTCCGCAACTGGCTTTACTACAACTGGCTTTCAGGAGACCACCTCGTTGAACAGGCTATCCACAGCATCGATATGTTCTCCTGGGCAATGGGCGACAAAGCCCCGTTAAAGATCAGCGGTACCGGTGGAAGGCAAAAACGGATCGATCCGAAGTTCGGAAACGTGTACGACCATTTCGGACTGACTTACGAATATGATAATGGCGTGAAAATTTATTTCTTTTGCCGGCAACAAGCAGGAACATCTCCTTCCTATGCAGTTGAATTAATCGGAAAGGACGGCAGGTGCTATGTAGACTGCCGAACCGGCGAACACAAAATTACCGGAAAGAATGCCTGGAATCTGGCTGATGCAACCAAGTTTACGGATGCGGAAGCTTACAAACAGACAAAGGTAAGGGGCATGTACCAGGTGGAGCACGACGAATTGTTCGCTTCCATCAGGGCAAATAAGCCGATGAATGACGGTGAATGGATGACGCGCTCCAATCTACTCGCTCTGGCCGGTCGCATGGCTGCCTATTCAGGACAAACCATCACTTTTGATCAGGCCCTGAACTCATCGGAGGTACTGTTTCCGGGAGATATTTCCTGGGATACAAAGTACGACCTGTCCATTGCTATACCGGGGGTAACAGCATTTAAATAAGATAAAATGAACAAAAGAGATTTTATTAAATCAGCAGCAGTGATGGCAGGAGTTTCTGCCATCACCCCCTTTGCAACTGTGTCGGGCGCCAATGGAACATCATCTGTGTCAGCACAGCAAGATTCCGCCAAGGTGTCGTTAAAAAAAGCATTGGTCTTTGGAATGATCCGGGACAAGGTTTCACTGACCGACAAATTTAAGATTGCCCGGGAAGCGGGCTTCGACGGAATTGAGCTCAACAGCCCGACTGATTTTCCGCTAAGCGATATCCTCCAGGCTAAAAAGAGTGCCGGCCTGGAACTGCCCAGTGTGATCAATAAGGACCATTGGTCAAAACCGTTGTCGGATCCCGATCAACAAATCAGGCAGCAGTGTATTGACTCGGTGATAAAGTCTATGCATGAAGTGAAAGAACTGGGAGGAGACACCGTACTCGTCGTTCCGGGTGTAGTGAACGAAAAGGTATCGTATGAACAGGCTTACATCACCTCGCAAAGCGCCATTAGGGAGCTTATCCCCTACGCAGAAAAAACAGGCGTACAAATCGCGCTGGAGAACGTCTGGAACAACTTTATCCTTAGTCCCGTAGAAGCAAAGCGATTTATCGATGAGATCAACCATCCGTTGGTAGGGTGGTATTTCGATATCGGAAATGTGCTTAGGTACGGTTGGCCGGAACATTGGATACACACCCTGAAGTCACGAATCATGAGGTTGCATATCAAAGAGTTCAGTCGTGAAAATATGAATTCAAAAGGGTTGCGGGAAGGCTTTAAGGTGGAGTTGCTTGAGGGGGACAACAACTGGCCGGTAGTGATGAAAGCCGTGCGGGATATTGGCCATACTGGCGGCTGGCTCACTGCAGAAGTTCCCGGAGGTGATTTAATGCATTTAAAGAAGATTGCTGCGCGAATGGACAAGATCATCTCCTTTTTATGAAATGCAATTCACTCGCGATGAGGTAATTTTTACTGCAAGGATGGGTCTTTGTGAATCCCGTTGTAATTTGTCCGACGGGGAGATATCGCGAGGATTTGTTGACGTTCGGACAGGAAGAAAACAACGGGTTCGTTTTCTTCCTGTCCGATTTTTCTGTTTTCAAACAAAAATCAACTATCTTTGAAACCGGTAAATGTATTTATCCACAATATCTATAACACAATGAAACTCAAAAAAATCTTTCAGGCAATCACTGCTATTGCAATAAGCGTTTCATGTACCGGGTGCATACAGAATTTGCTTTCAAACGATAAAGCATCGACTAAAAAAATTACTCCGATCGATTTCTCACACGTAAAAATTAACGATAACTTCTGGTCACCAAGGCTGAAAAACCACGTTTCACATACGCTTCCGGTGTGTATCGACCAGATCGAGAACAAAACCGGACGGATACTGAACTTCGAAAATGCCGCCAAGCGGTCTGGCGAACATTCCGGTATTTTTTACGATGATTCAGACGTGTATAAAGCTCTCGAAGGAATAGCATACAGCCTTATAAACAACCCCAACCCTGAACTGGAAAAAAAAGCTGACGAATGGATCGACAAGTTTGCGGCGGCTCAGGAGCCGGATGGCTATATCAATACATTTTATACGCTGATCGGCCTGGATAAACGCTGGACCAACATGGACAAGCACGAAATGTATTGTGCCGGGCATATGATAGAAGCAGCTGTTGCCCATTACAAAGCTACCGGCAAACGCAAACTGCTCGATGTTTCCATACGAATGGCCGATTACATGATGAGCGAGTTCGGACCCGGCAAACGCCATTGGGTTCCTGGACATGAAGAGATTGAACTGGCGCTGGTAAAACTATACGAGATAACTAACCAGGAGAAGTACCTCGATTTTGCGTATTGGCTGCTCGAAGAACGCGGGCACGGACACGGTTCCAAAGGAACGGAAGGTACGTGGAGCCCTATATACTACCAGGATGAGGCACCGGTCAGGGAATTGTCAAGTATAAACGGGCACGCCGTCCGGGCCATGTACCTGTTTTGTGGCATGGCCGATGTGGCAGCTCTGAAAAACGATACCGGATATATAGGTGCGTTGAACCGGTTGTGGCACGATGTGGCATCGACCAAAATGTACCTGACGGGAGGAATCGGTTCATCACGGCACAACGAAGGATTTACAGAGCCCTATGATCTTCCCAACTATGAAGCGTATTGCGAGACCTGTGCTTCGATTGGAATGGTTTTCTGGAACTCGCGCATGCACCAGCTCACAGGCGATTCAAAATACATTGACGTGCTGGAACGCTCCATGTACAACGGTGCTCTGGCGGGCATATCGTTAAAAGGAGACCTTTTCTTTTACGTGAATCCGCTGGCTTCACACGGCGACCATCACCGAAAGGAATGGTACGGCACGGCTTGTTGCCCAAGTCAGGTATCCCGTTTCCTTCCCTCCATAGGAAACTACATTTACGGAACATCGGAAGAGGCCATCTGGGTAAATTTATACATCGGCAGTAAGACTGGTGTGAACACAGGAAAAGCGGAAATGACGCTAAATCAGCAAACAAACTATCCGTGGGACGGCAACGTAACCCTTACCGTTGAATCGCTGAATAAACCCATCAGAAAAGAATTTCGTCTACGAATTCCCGGATGGTGTAAAAGCCATACCGTTACTGTGAACGGAGATGCGATAACGAATCCCCAGGTTGAAAAAGGCTACCTGGTGATCAACCGGAAGTGGAGATCAGGCGACACAATAACGTTTAACATGGATATGCCGGCGGAAATGGTACAAGCCGATCCACGCGTAAAAGAAAATACCGGGAAAAGAGCTGTTCAACGAGGTCCTCTGGTTTACTGCGCAGAAGAGACGGACAATCCTTCGTTCGATGAATTGGCCCTCTCCTCCGCTTCAAAACTCAAGGAAACATTCAACCCGGCGCTTTTAAACGGCGTTACCGTGATAGACGCCGTTTCAGGCGGTAAAACCATTCGTTACATCCCCTATTACGCATGGGACAACCGGGAGGCGGGACAAATGAAAGTGTGGATGGATTATAACGAATAGAAAAGTAAACCGTTTGGATTATTTATGAAAGCATTGGTCTTGGACAATTACATGGAGTTGAACTATCGTGACTTCCCTGATCCCCGTGTGGAAGCCGACGAAGTGCTGATCAGGGTTAAAGCCTGCGGAATATGCGGAAGCGATACACACGGTATGGACGGAAGCACCGGCAGAAGAGTGCCACCCTTGGTTATGGGGCACGAAGCTTCAGGAATTATCACGGAACTGGGCGCCGCGGTCACGGGATGGAACGTGGGTGACAGGGTTACTTTCGACTCCACGATATATCCGCTTGATGACTGGCACACACGTCAGGGACATTACAACCTCAGTAACGACAGAAAAGTGTTGGGCGTTTCTCCGGGAAATTACAAAAAACACGGTGCCTTTGCAGAATTCGTTTCGGTTCCTGCACATATCCTCTACAAGATTCCCGACAATGTTTCTTTTGAACAGGCAGCAATGGTAGAGCCTGTAGCCGTAGCCATGCATGCTCTAAATATCTCAAGCATTCAATTGGGACAAAATGCCGTGGTTATCGGCACGGGAACCATTGGCTTGTTTGTTGTAAAACTGCTGCAGACGGCAGGTGTATATCCCATCATTGCCATCGATCTGGATGAGAAAAAATTAGAACTCTCCAAATCCTTCGGTGCCACGCATACTGTCCTCTCTTCCGACGAATCCGTTTTAGAGAAAATACAACGACTGACCAACAACCGAAAAGCAGACGTTGCCTTTGAGGCCGCAGGAATTTCGGAAACTGTAAACCTGTGTATAAACAGTTTACGCAAAGGAGGCAAAGCAATCCTGATAGGAAACCTGGTGTCCGAAGTGACTGTTCCGCTCCAAAAAATTGTAACCACCGAACTTTCTCTTTTGGGAAGCTGCGCGATCAATGGAGAATACGAAACGGTGCTTAAGCTAATGGCTTCCGGTAAAATCGACGTCGACGGCATGATATCGGCCGTGGCGCCTCTTTCTGAGGGTGCCGGATGGTTTAACCGGCTTTATAACAAGGAGGCCGGTTTAAATAAGGTGATACTGACCCCTTAAATAAACGTTGAAATGAGAAGTTCTGTTTACAATATAGCGATCTTGGGATGTGGAAAAGTGGCGCATTTGCATGCCAAGGCAGTACAGGAACTGCCCAATGCCCGCCTGGCCGGGGTCTGGAGCCGCACCAAACAAACGGCAACCGACTTTGCCGACCAATACCAGGTCCCCGCCTATACCGATGTGGCAGAGCTCATTAAAAAAGAAAAAATTGACCTGGCTATCGTCTGCACTCCTCATCCGTTCCATTTGGAACCGGCACAACAAGCCGCCCTTCAGGGTGCCCATATCCTGGTGGAAAAACCGCTCGCATCGACTCTGGAAGATGCTGACAAAATCATTTCAACCTGTAGAAAGGCGGGGGTCAAACTCGGGGTGGTCAGTCAACGCAGGTGGTATGAACCCGTATTAAGGGTGAAAAAAGCCATTGAAGACGGTAAAATAGGAAGACCGGTATTGGGTACTGTCAACATGCTGGGCTGGAGGGATAAAAGCTATTACGATACCGATAAATGGCGTGGAAACTGGAAAACGGAAGGAGGAGGAGTCCTGGTGAATCAAGCGCCGCACCAATTGGACATTTTACTTTGGTTTATGGGAGAGGTTGATGAGGTTTACGGCATCTGGAGAAACCTGAATCACCCTTATATTGAGGTGGAGGATACTGCTAAACTTCTCCCCTCCCTTAGACAGTTATTTTCTCAAAGATAGTTAGTTCCTTG
>ENA-UOOR01001903-UOOR01001903.1-fermentation-metagenome-genome-assembly--contig:-NODE-1903-length-22794-cov-91.724218_pt1 | contig 22794 bp, 20 predicted proteins | sample MGYA00245780_ERZ724029 | MGnify/ENA primary metagenome ERZ724029 (study PRJEB28704, sample SAMN03018315) | fermentation metagenome | biome: anthropogenic terrestrial biome; feature: soil... | reverse complement strand
TCACAAGATATAACATTTGTGAACTTCTTGTTATTGAAGTGTAAAGCCAGCGGTAGAAATTATCGCCCATATGCGATTCATTCACGTACCCCAGGTCCAGGAAAACGTTTTTCCATTCTCCACCCTGGGCTTTGTGGCAGGTAACGGCGTATCCATACTTCACAAGAAGTGCATTAAAATAGGGGTTCTCCTTTACTTTTTTGTACCGGGCACTTTTCCGGGAAATATCAGCATAATCTCCGTTTATGGCTGCGAAGAGCTGTTCGTTTTGTTCACGGGTTAGGCCGGGCACCTCGGTGTGCAAGCTATCAAGATTAATTTTTGCTTCGAACTCCACTCCGTAATCTTTGTGCCGAAGCAGGACATTACAAAAACGGAATCCATACATTGTTTCCTCCCGGCGAACACGTACGACCTCCACAAACTCGCCATTGGCCAGGAAGTCAACATTTTCCATATCACTTGCCCAATAGTAATTGTTTTTTGTAATCATCAGCAAATCACCCGGCGAAAGTTCCTCTTCCCGGTAAAGTACCGTATTACGGATACCCATATTGTAAGCGTTTACCCGTTTATTGGAACGCGAAATCACAACAGTCTCCTCAATACCGTCACGGTTGTAAGCCGACGAGATCTCATCAATAAGCTCCGTGCCGGTTATTCTTTTCACATCGTTGAATGTATCGACATTGAATTTGGGAAAGTCAACAGTATTACCCTTCCGCAAGGCATTACGCAACATCGTTGCGTTGACCAGAACTCCCGATTCTTCTGATTGACGCACTATTTCGGTGAGTGTGCAGGTAACGACTTCGAAAAAAAAAGATTCAATCGTTTTTTCGTCAAGAGCCGGGCTGAAATCCTGCTGCACAGGTGGTAATTGAGCCGTATCACCAATAAGTAGTAGCCGGTTTCCTTCGCCGGAATAAACATACTCCATCAGGTCATCCAGCAACCGGCCCGATCCAAAAATGGAGAACTCTCTGTTGTCGTTGCTGATCATAGATGCTTCATCCACGAGAAACAGTGTATGTTTGTGTTTATTCTCGGCTAGTGAAAAAGTACCGGGTCCTTCAGTAAACTTGTCCATCCGGTAAATCTTCTTATGAACAGTGAATGCCGGCTGACCGGCATATGTCGAAAAAACCTTCGCCGCACGTCCCGTCGGAGCCAGCAAAACGGCTTTTTGATTGAATTGCGACATCGTTTTAACCAAACTACCAATAAGGGAAGACTTGCCTGTCCCCGCATATCCTTTCAGCAAAAAGACCTGATTATTTGACCGCGAGTAAAGAAAATCAACTATCTTTGCAACCGCAGAACGTTGATCGGCAGTAAAATCGAAAGCGAAATTTTCGTTGATTTTTTCGATAAAATACCGATTTATCATTTTTTTGAGTTATTTTTGTGGTAAATGTAGCACATTTATTATTCTTTTTCTAAATTTGTACTCTAAAATCAAAAATAATAATTTAAAAACTCAATAAAAAATTAAAAACAAACATCCATGAAAGTTGTAGTAAGAGTGCTTTTAGTAGCAGCCATCATCCTATTAGCTTTCCTTTGCTGGAAAAGTATTCAAGGCCCAATTGACTTCAATGCAGAGGTAAAACGTCGCGACAACGCAGTCATCCAGCGTCTGGTTGACATTCGCACATCGCAGGTTGCTTATCGTACGCAAAAAGGTTCATATACGGCTAATTTCAATGAATTGGCAGATTTCATCAAAACCGGGAAGGTAGCATCTGTTGCCAGATCGGGAGACCTTACCGAAGAGCAATTAGAAGCCGGAATGACTGAAGCGAAAGCCATGAGCATTATCCGCACCGGAGACGAAAAAGCGATCCGTGCTGCAGGCTTGTGGGATGAAAGCAAAAATGCTCCTCAGCTTATGCGTGACTCTATCTATGCTCCTGCTGCCGAAGTACTTTTCCCGAACAGAAGAATCAATCCCGATTCATTGGCCTTCGTTCCTTTCGGAAACGGTGCAAAATTTGAAATGGCAGTGGATTCTCTGATTACAGCCTCTGGTTATCCGGTACAGGTTTTCGAAGCAAAAACTCCTTACACGGTTTATTTGGGCGATCTGGACAAGAAACTGTTGAACCAGAAAATCCAAGAGGTGTTGGATCGTCCAGGAGACAGGTATCCGGGTATGATGGTTGGATCCCTTCAAGTGGCTAACAATAACGCCGGAAACTGGGAATAATTTCAGCAGTAAACACTGCACTGGGTTATGTTTTTACCGGAAAATATTGATTTAGCTCAATCTGAAAAGTATACTTTATCCATTCGGCTTATGCCGGATGGATTTTCTTTTTGTATCTTTTCACCAGCCGATAAGTCGGTGTTCCATTACCAGGAAAAAACATTCAGTAAAAACTTATCTTTAATAGGAAACATCGAAAAAACATTTTTTGAGGTCAATTTTTTCTCACAGCCTTTTAAAAAAACCTTTGTAACGATTGTATCACCCCGTTACACGATCGTTCCTGACGCCTATTTTGAATGGAGAAAAGCAAAAGAGCTTTTTGAATTTAATATTCACGGAGAGAGCGGGAAGGTTTTAAATAATTACATTTCTGAAAGTAGCTGCCGTATCCTTTTTGATTTGGACGAAGAGGTTTATTCGTTTCTATGTAGGAACCTGTGGAATCCTTCCTTTTTCAGCCATAAAGCCCGGCTTCTTCCCTTTTTTGCCAACTATCGGGTGGTAGACAGGCGAAAAAGATGTTTTGTGGATTTTCACGATGAAATGGTTTCCGTAACCTGCTTTTCAGGGTCAACGTTACTGTCTGCCAACACCTATCCGGATAAGGACAAATATGATGCGCTATTCAATATTGTGAATGTATGGGAAAAACAATCCCTGGATCAAAATTCCGATCTTTTGGTCCTTTCGGGAAATTTACCGGATAACAAAGAAAGCATTGCCACATTGAAAAAACTCATTAAAAACGTGGAAGAGCTCAATTTGCTCCCTCCTGGAAACGAAAACTATATTCCAACCGATATTCTTTTGGATATGGACGCCTGTTAATATGCGTATCATCAGTGGAAAATATAAGTCGAGGCGGATTCCGGTTCCTGCAAACCTTAAAGCAAGGCCCACAACTGATTTTGCGCGTGAGAGCCTGTTTAATGTACTCAATAACCGGGTGGACTGGGAAGAAACTACAGCCCTGGATTTGTTTTCTGGAACAGGCAGCGTAGCCCTGGAATTTGTATCCCGCGGATGTCCGTTTGTTGTAAACGTTGAGACGAATCAAAACCACTACAACTTTATTTGCAAAGCACAGGAGTTACTGGGTGCGAAAGAGTTATTCCCGGTAAAAGCCGATGTGTTTAAATACCTCCAATCGGTAAAACAGAAGTTCGACCTTATCTTTGCGGATCCACCTTACGATTTACAGTCCATAGACACTATTCCCGACCTTATTTTCAAAAAAGAACTCCTGAAACCCGAGGGAGTTTTTATTCTGGAGCATTCCAGAAAACAAAACTTTTCCGCTCATCCTCATTTTGTATCGGAGAGAAAATACGGGAATGTGCATTTTTCATTTTTTGAGTAATAATCTTACATCGCTCCATATTGTCGTTAACCTAAATGCCGAAAGGAATCTAAAACATCACTTTGGATTTCAAATTGACACAGTAAATCCTGTTGCACAACCAAACATCCTGAAACATCGCGTCATTTTGATTTAATTTGATTACCTTTGTCTTTTCAAACAAGGCAGTGATTCTCACCGCCCTTTCCTGTAAGAGCAGGACCTCCAGACAGGAAAGACACAAAGAAAACTATTATGACTATATGTAACGAAAAAGACCTGCTTAAACTAATCAAAAGGAAAGAATGGACAACGTTGCGAAACGCCATACACGAATTTGATCACCTTGAACTTGCCGGCATTATCGACCGAAGTAGCGAGTTTGAATCAGTGATATTGTTCCGTTTTCTGACGCGTGAGCAAGCAAAAAATGTTTTTCAGGAGCTTTCGCACGACAAGCAGGAAAAGATTATAGAGAGACTGGCGCAACATGCTTTAAAAGTAGCCGATCTGCTCAACGATATGGAGCCAGACGATCGCACAGCTTTTCTAGAGGAACTTCCCGGAAAGGTAACACAACGTCTTATGCAGTTGCTTACTCCCGAAAACAGGGAGATGGCAACCAGACTTCTTGGATATCCCGAAGACAGCATAGGTAGGCTGATGACACCGGAATACGTAGCCGTTAAACCCCACTTCACGGTTGAACAAACGCTGGCGCATATTCGCCAATACGGACAAGACTCCGAAACACTGAACGTAATTTACGTAGTGGACAACAACTGGCGCCTTATCGACGATATTCGCATACGTGAAATAATCCTGGCCTCGCCCGAACAGATGATCGGAGAACTTATCGATTATAAATTTTCGGCACTGAGCGCATTCGACGACCAGGAGACCGGTGTAAGCATGTTCAAGGACCACGACAGGGTAGCACTTCCCGTGATCGATAGTGCCGGAACGCTTCTGGGCATTGTAACCGTTGATGATATTTTTGATGTAGCCGAAGAAGAACAAACCGAGGACTTTCACAAGTTCGGCGCCGTACAAAACGCCATTATCAGTCCGTTACAGGCAACCGTTACTTTTTTGTACAAGAAACGGGTATTCTGGCTTACAACACTGGTTTTCGTAAATATCTTTTCAGGAGCAGTCATAGCCGGCTTTGAAAACGTGCTGGCTTCCACCATATCCCTTGTTTTTTTTCTTCCTTTGCTTATCGACAGTGGCGGGAATGCCGGCTCTCAATCCGCAACACTTATGATCCGTGCATTGGCCATGGGCGATGTTCAGACAAGGGATTGGATAAAACTGTTGGGAAAAGAGTTTATTGTTTCGTTACTCTTAGGCCTGACAATGGCTGCAGGAGTAAGTTTGGTAGCAGCAGTCCGTGCTCCTGAAATAATTTTGATTCTCGTTATAACCATGACGCTGGTGGTTATTGCGGGAAGCATTATCGGGATGATCCTGCCCTTCCTATTCACGAGGCTGAAAATTGATCCGGCAACGGCAAGCGCCCCCCTTATAACATCCATCGCAGACATATTAGGTGTACTCATCTATTTCACCGTGGCCAGCAAAGTGTTGGTCGGCCCTACTCCACCCTTTTCAACTTATTGACAGAGATATTCTCTTCTACAATAGCATCAATAACAGCAATAACCGTCATGTTCACAATGTCGCGGACCGACATGCCCACGTCTAAAATATGAACCGGCTTGTTCAATCCCATCTGGATTGGACCGATAATGTCGCCGACTCCACTTTCCAGAAGTAGCTTATATGCTGTGTTTGCCGAACTCAGGTTAGGAAATATCAACGTATTCACATTTTTTCCTTTCAGCTTGGTGAAAGGAAACTTCTCATCCCTGAAGTCTTTATTCAACGCCACGTTCACCTGCATTTCACCATCCACCACCATATCCGGATAATCCCGGTGTAATGCTTCCACCACTTTGTGGACACTGGCAGGACTTCCCACTTTGTCGTCACCAAAATTGGAATAGGAGAGCATGGCAATCACCGGATCATGAGCGAAAAACTTTACCGTAGAATTAGCCAAACGGGCAATATCGATAAGTACATCGGAATTTGGATGACGGTTAAAAAGCGTATCGGCAAGAAAGAGCACGCCTCTCTTCGAGTTGACAATGTGCATGGCTCCAATGTGATTAAGGCCCTCACGAATGCCAATAATATCTTTGGCGAGATTGATGGTATCGAGGTATTTCCCGAAAACACCGGTAATAAGTGCATCCGCGTCGCCAGACTCCACCATCATCATCCCGAAAGAGTCGCGGTTAAACATCTGCTCGGCAGCTTCCTGAAAAGTATACCCCTCGCGGCTCCGCTTTTCCGAAAGCAATTTCGCGTAATGCAACCGCCTGGATTCTTCCCTATCGTGGCGGAGATTAACAATTTCTACTCCCTCTAGACTGATCTGATTTTCGGCAGCAATGCTGGCTATTTTTTCTTCATTGCCCAGTAAAACCGGATAACAGATACCCTCGTTAACACAGGTCTCAGCAGCTTTGAGCATATTCAAGTGGTTGGATTCCGAGAAAACCACCCGTTTAGGGGTTTGTTTTGCCATATCGTAGAAACGGCGCAACATTTTATTGTCCAACCCCATCCGTTCACGAAGAATTTCGCTGTACTCTTCCCAGTCGGCAATGGGTTTCCGGGCAACTCCAGACGCTATCGCCGCTTTGGCAACTGCTGGTGCAACAACTGTCAGCAACCGGTTGTCGAGTGGTTTTGGAATGATATAATCGCGGCCGAAACTCAACCGTTTCAAGTTATAAGCGGCATTCACCACATCGGGAACTGCCTTTTTTGCCAGATCAGCAATAGCACGGACAGCGGCAACCTTCATCTCTTCGTTAATGCAGGTAGCACGGACATCCAACGCCCCACGGAAAATATAGGGAAAACCCAGCACATTGTTTATCTGGTTGGGATGATCGGAACGTCCGGTCGCAAAAATAATATCTTTCCGGGCGGCGATAGCCAATTCATACGCTATTTCCGGATTAGGGTTCGCCAATGCGAAGACAATCGGATTTTCATTCATCGATTGAACCATTTCAACGGTCAGCACATCGGCCACCGAAAGTCCGAGAAAGACATCCGCCCCTGCAACAGCTTCTGCTAAGGTTGAGATATTCCGTTCGGTAGCAAACGGTTTTTTCCGTTCGTTCAGATCGGTCCGATTTTTCGATATTACTCCCCGAGAATCGAGCATCACGATATTTTCCAATTTGGCTCCCAACGCCATGTAAAGTTTTGTGCAGGAATTGGCTGCTGCACCCGCGCCATTCACCACAATCCTCACCTCTTCGATCTTCTTTCCTGTCAGTTCCAGCGCATTAAGCAATCCTGCAGATGAAATAATGGCTGTTCCGTGTTGATCGTCATGCATGATAGGGATATCCAGTTCATTTTTTAACCGTTCTTCAATTTCAAAACATTCGGGTGCTTTGATATCTTCCAGATTAATCCCTCCAAAAGTGGGAGAAATAGCTTTGACCACTTCGATGAATTTTTCCGGATCTTTCTCGTCGATCTCGATGTCAAAAACATCTATTCCGGCAAAGATCTTAAAAAGCAGCCCTTTCCCTTCCATCACCGGTTTTCCCGAAACAGCACCGATATCACCCAAACCCAGCACTGCTGTGCCGTTAGAGATAACCGCCACTAGGTTCCCTTTGGAAGTATATTCGTAAGCTTTTTGCTCATCCTTTTCTATTTCGAGGCACGGTTCGGCCACACCGGGCGAATATGCCAGTGATAAGTCGTGTTGGGAACTGTAGGGTTTGGTGGGAATCACCTCTATTTTTCCGGGACGCCCCTCGGCATGATACCTGAGAGCATCTTCGCGTAATTTAGTTGACATTGTGCAGGATTTTTAAGTATAACCTAAATAATTACACAAATTTACGCAATGAAATTTAATATATGAAAGATTTTGAAAGATTTTTGTAACAAAACCTCAGCAACCGACCTCTCAAGTTTGGTAACAGTGAGGTTTGATTGGGTTATTTAATAGCATCAACAATTCCCGCTACAAATCCGTTATGGTCAAACTCTCCATTTTTTGAAAAACCGGTCCGGACGATCACCAGTTCTTTCGATGGAATAATATAGATAAACTGCCCGTCATGGCCGCGGCAGCTAAACATATCGCGGGGCACATCGGGATAGTCGATGCCAGCTTGGTTCAGCCAGAAAAATGCACCGTAACTTCTATCGGAACCGTTTGCCGCAGTGGTGCTGTATGCAACCCAGTTTTCTGGCAGGATCTGTTCACCCTGCCAGTTGCCGTTGTTCAGGTAAAGTAAGCCAAAGCGCGCATAGTCACGTAAGGAGGCATAGAGGTAGGACGACCCCACAAAAGTACCCGATGCATCGACCTCAAAAACAGCACTGCGCATCCCAATTTTGTTGAAAAGTTGTTCACGCGGAAAAGCGAAATACTCTGCATCGTCTCCAATTGCCTTGCGCATCAGGTAAGAAACAATGTTGGTAGATCCCGATGAGTATTCAAATACCGAACCGGGGGAATACTCCAGTGGTTTCGAACTGGCAAACCGCGCCATATCACCCTCCTTGTGCAACATGTTGTTCACGTCGGAGCTGTTTCCATAATCTTCGTTCCATTCCAGGCCGCTGTTCATCTGCATCAGGTGGTGGATGGTGATGTTACGCCTTTCGTCATTCTTCCACTCATCCATGCCGGCAGACGCATATATATCCAGTTTACCCTCTTTCACCAGAATACCGGCCAGGGCATTGATAAAGCTTTTGGCCATCGACCAGCTCAGAAAAAGGGTTTCGGTACTAAATTCATCAGCATATTTTTCCGCAACCGGTTGTCCTTGACAAACAACCATCACCGCAAATGTACCCTTGTAGGGGACAGTATCGGCAAATGCCTGTTCCACCGCAAGGTTGAGTTGTTGCATGTCGATACCGGAAGGGATGGTGTCGACAATGAGGTCCCCCATGGGCCATGCAATCGTGTCGGGGTTTTCCGGTAAAACCGGCACAACCGGATAAGGACGTGCCTCTATATCACTCACGGGGTAGTCGTTTACCAGGATGTTGCCATAGCCATTCACGAAAGAAGTATGCGAAGTATGCCAGAGAAAGTGGCTTGTCACGGTTTTACTCCTGGAATCGACCCTGTTTTTCACGAATCGGATAAATGAGAAATTCAGGTCGGTTGCCTCCATCGATTCCTGTGTGCGGTTAGCCAGGAAGATGCCCGACGACAGGTTTTTAGCTGCATAACCGGTAATAATCGGCAGGAGAGGGTTTATGTAAAGAATACCCCCCAAGAGCATGAACAGAATAAGGACTGCGATAATGATGCGTACTCTTTTCATGGAAGCCTGACTTGAATATATCAGCAAAGATAAATAAAAAAAGGACTACTTTTGTTTAGACACTATCATAGTTTTTTTAGGGATCGCAGTGTTCTTAATTCACGTCTAAACGAGCGAACATATCCGAGTACGATGAATCACCTTTAGGCAATCTTGCTCGATCATTACTCTTCAAAAATCAGGATTTTCTCAATTCTGTCACCCTGACGGATCTTGTCAATTACCTCGACCCCTTCGTATACTTTTCCAAAGCAAGTATGGTTACGGTCGAGATGAGCCGTATTCTCGCGGCTGTGACAAATGAAAAACTGAGACCCTCCGGTATCACGGCCGGCATGCGCCATTGACAATACGCCCCGATCGTGGTACTGGTTATTACCGTTGAGTTCGCATTTGATTGTGTAGCCCGGCCCTCCTGCCCCTGTGCCATCGGGACATCCGCCCTGGATCACAAAGTTTGGAATCACCCGGTGGAACGTCAATCCGTCGTAAAAACCCTTTTCGGCCAGTTTTACGAAGTTGGCCACGGTGTTTGGAGCATCCTCCTCATAGAATTTTACTTTCATAACCCCTTTTGCGGTGTGTATCTCTGCTGTCATCATATTTTCTACTTTTTAGATTATTAAATTATGAATCTGCAAAAATAGTTATTTTGGATGTGAAATAAAAGGGGTTTTTTCCGTGGAGAAGGGAAAAAGGGCCATACGTGTAAGGAGAGAATTCAATGCCAGCCTCTCACTCGTCTGGCAGGCATGGACAACCCCTGAACTGCTCGACCGGTGGTGGGGCCCAAGCCCTTGGAGAGCGGAGACCCAAACCATGGATTTCCGTGAAGGTGGATACTGGCTCTATGCGATGGTCGGCCCCGAAGGGGAAAGGCACTGGAGCAGGGCGGATTACATTTCAATTGTGCACGAAAAGTCCTTTACCGCAAAAGATGGTTTTTGCGATGAAAACGGGACATTCGATCCTGAGTTTCCACAAAATTTGTGGGAAACACGGTTCATTGAAACCGAGAGCACGGTGATGGTGGAGATTACGCTCACTTTTGACACCTTTGCTGATCTCGAACAAACCCTTGCCATGGGCTTCAGAGAAGGCTTTACAACAGGATTGAATCAGCTGGATGAGCTATTGCTTGTTACTCCTGCGGAAGGAAGGCAATAGCATCAATCTCTCCAAATCTAAACTTTCAACAATCCACGGAAGCCCCTGGCAGCATAGTAGGATTCGGCTCCATTGTGGTAAATAAAGACCTGCCCGTAACGCCAATCACCAAAAATGGCTCCGCCGAGTTGACGGATATTGTCAGGCGTGGCAATCCAACTGGAAGTCTTTGTGTCAAATTTCCCCAGGCATTGAAGATTCCGGTACTGTTCCTCGTTCAGCAATGCGACTCCCATCTCTCCAGCCATGCCTACGGCGCTGTTCCAGGGCTTATTTTCTTTTCTCGACCGCAATGCTTCGGAGTCGTAGCAAACACTTCTGCGTCCCTTCGGACTTTCAGCCGAGCAATCACAAAAGATGAACTCACCTGTTTTTTCGTCTTGGCCTATAACATCCGGTTCACCTCCGGTTTCCTCCATCTCATTCAGTGAGAACAGTTTTTCCGGATAACCTTCCAGTTTTTCTTGTATCTCTTTCCAACTAAGTTCCGGATGGCGGCCCATATTCTTCTCGAAACGTTTTTTCAGAATATTGAATAACTTTTCTTTTTGCTCCTGCGTGATTTTATTCTTTTCCATACCTTTTTTTTAATAATTTCTCATGTCCAATCAGTTATTTCCACTCAGGCCGATTAGCCTGAACAGGGAAACTAAATCTGTGTTGCATGTGCGATGCGAAAAAAACAAAAAATTTTCCGGCTTATTTTCTTAGGATCTTCTCCATAGCCTTTCCTTTGGCCAATTCGTCAATCAGCTTGTCCAAATAGCGTGCTTTTTGCACAATTTCGTCTTCGATCTCTTCTACCCGATACCCGCAGATTACCCCTGTAATTTTTGAAGCGTTGGGATTGATTTGTGGTGCCTGCGTGAAGAAGGTTTCAAAATTCATATCACTGGCCAGTATGTTTTGTAGGTCCTTCTCACTGTATCCTGTCAGCCAACGTATGATGTCATCAACCTCTGCCTTACTACGTCCCTTCTTTTTCGCTTTCTCAACGTAATACGGATATACACTGGCAAAGGATAATTTATATATTCTTTCTTTATTTTTCATTCCCGAGTTCTAATTTGCGAAAAAAATAACAAACTTCAACTCCTTTTTGGTTTGCCTCATCCTGTTACTTGTCCGATTTCAATTTACTGTAAATTTCCAGGTCAGTATAAAAACCGTCAGAAAGCCATTCCCCCTGTCGTTCAACTCCTTCAAGCCTGAATCCCAACCTCTTCGGTATATTACTGCTCGATCTGTTCTGTACTGCGCATTTTATCTGAATCCTGTTTAATTCCAATTTGTCAAAAGCAAAGTCACAAAGTTTATCGACCGATTTTGTAACAATCCCCTGTTTCTGGTGTTTTTCGGAAAGCCAATACCCGATTTCCGTCTTTTTATTTTGTTTGTCGGTGTCTTTAAAACCAATCAGACCAATAAATTGATTGTACTTCCTGATGGTAAAGACATATTCAAATTGGTCCTCTGAAGCATTTACTACTGAGTCAACAAATTTTTCCGTATCTGAAATGTCTTTCGTCTGCGCAACAAACGGTAACCATCTCCCCAGGTAGTCTCTTTGAAGATCAATCGTTTCAAAAATATCTTTTGCGTCCGATGGTTCCAGTTGTTTTAATTCTATTTCTGAATCTACTTCTATTGTCATATCATTTTCTTCTTTCAAATATATTTTATCTCCCACAAATCAACATTAAAAAACACCGGCATCAATGCCTCTTCCTTCCATGATCATGGGTACCTCCCTCCTGTTCGTTTTTCACCGTCTCACGGATATAAGCGCAGAGCCAGTTCCTCCTTCCACTGTCCACTGTAATCAATTCCCTTTCCCATGCAGTGTAATGTTATAGTTTGCCGTAGGTTTCCTTTAGGTAGGCTACCGTGGAGAAGATGATCTTTCGCAGCACTTCGGGGTCTATATCCGATAACTTCTTCACGTAAATACATCCTTTCCCCATTTTGAAATTTCCCAGGCCGGCGAGCAGCTCTTCCTGTTCCAGGATACCGGAGTAGAAGTAGAGCGATATGGCAGTCTTACGGGGCGAAAAACCCACCAGCATCCAGTCACCTTCCTGCCGGCTGCGTTCCGACTTGTAGTGGTACTGCCCGAATCCGATCATCGTATCTCCCCACATCTTCGGTTCGAAACCGGTCACCTCGCGCATCAGCTTCACCAATGCAAAGCTGTCGGCACGTTTTTGTTCACTGTCGGTATAGCTGCGGATAAATTCCGTCACATCACCGTCGTGTTGTTTTGTTTTCAGTTCTCCCATCGTGATGAATTGATCAGGGTTGTTTCTTCCATATCTTGTTCGCATGCTCCAGATAAAGCGGTAGGGCGGCAGAGCCGTACCATTTATAGAGGTCGGCAGCCAGTAATTTCTCCCTCACGGCCGGATCGCTCCCCAACAATGCCTCAGCTTCTTCGATTGTTGCTATATCGAGGATAAAAACACCTCGATAGTGCTGCTCGTTCTTTGCCATCGGACCCGCCACAACCAGTTTCCCCTCTTTCTCCAGGCGGTTGATATTGTCCATGTGTCCACGAAAACATTCAGTTATAAATGCCTTGTCGTCCGTCACATTTGACCCTGTCTTCAGGATTACCAGCACGAAGTTCTTCATCCCGTAAGCATCGGCTCCCAGCTTCTCCGCTAGATCAGCATCATAAGCAGGGTTTTTTATAACCGAATCTGTTTTTATATCCCTCCTTTGGTCCTGCATAATAGGATCTGATGAAGGAAAAGCAGAAACTACAAATGTAATAAACAAGATAGAAACCGATAAAATAATTTTCATACAATATGCTTTATAAAGAGCTGTACACTCTTGCCAGTCAGTTTTCAGCAATTTAACGCACTAGAATATAATTTGTTCTTAAAAAACACAAAACAATCTGCACATGAAATCTGTTATTGGTTACGTAACAGGTATCCCTGGAAGCCGGTCCTTGTCAGCTGTCCGGTAACACCATCATCTGTTGAACAACATGCATACAACCAATTATTTTGATACGTTTATTGAGGTTGCATCCGACACAAGAATGACGCAGGGAACTCCCCCTCCGCTCAAAGGGAAAAAGACGGTAGCCCGTCTACAATACGAATTTATTTCCGAGAATCCCTACCAATATAGGTCGGATGACATCCTCTTCCATGTGTACGCGGAAAAGAACGATACACCCTCCGATAAGCTGGAACAGACTAGCATCCTGTTCTTTTCCAAAGGGCAACCCTGTCTCCGGACATCGCCCCTGACAAAGATCTATGGTTTCGGCATTCATTGCAACAGTGAGGGGAAAGTTGCCCTTTACGGCATGGAAACGGAGGGATATCGAATCTTTCTGGCCGATTCTAAAATCAAGAAAGTGAAAGCAATGCGGTCAGGAAGAGAACAACAAACAAAAAGTAATCAATAAAAAAAATTATGAGTCCTTATACAATCCCTACACAAGTACGCATTGGACATGTACACCTGAAGGTGTCCGACCTGGAGCGCGCCCTTTCTTTCTATCGCGACCTTCTGGGCTTCGAGGTCACCATGATGTACGGCAGGCAGGCGGCCTTCCTCTCTGCCGGTGGATACCACCACCATATTGGCCTGAACACCTGGCACAGCGAGGGGATGCCCGAAGCACCACTGGAGGGAGTGGGTCTCTACCATACTGCTATTGCCTACCCTACCCGTCACGACCTGGCCCTAATCCTGAAACGGCTGATAGAAGCGGAATACCCTCTTACCGGCGCAAGCGACCATGGGGTATCGGAAGCCATCTACCTGAACGATCCCGACGGCAACGGTGTAGAACTCTACTGGGATAAGCCGAAAGCAGAATGGCCGATGGAAGCCGACGGCTCCCTCAACCGGATACTGGGATACGGGTTGAAATATAGCGACAGCTTCGGCAACACACACCTGGGTAAAATCTGTAAAAAAGACGTTGTGTAGCCTTATTGAACATCCTCCTCCGGTGGAGGGATAACAACATCCTTTTCGTCCGTCAAAGAGGCAATCTCTTTGTGATGACGGATTTTATCGATAATTTCTTCTTCGGCGTACCCGATGATCACTCCAAACTCGTAGAGCCGGGTAATCGTCACCCCTTCTTCCCGCAGGTTTTCCGCCACAACGTCTAACCGGTCGAGGTAGTAAGCGGATATGGTGATAATAATCTGCTTCATGGTGCCAAAGAAATTCCTGCGCCTATATCTTCGGCGGGAGACGACAAACGGCCTGCCGTCCGGATCAGCTCTTGTCCGATCATTGCAGGAGTGGCATCGGGAAACTTTTCGCACAGCAGGGCGACCACTCCCGCCACATGCGGTGTAGCCATGCTAGTCCCGGAAAGGGTACGGTATCTCGCGGGCATGGGCCAGGAAGAATAGATCCCGACTCCGGGTGCCGCCAGATCCACCAACCCGCTCTCATTAAGTGCCCGGTTTGAGAAATCGGCTACCTGCAAAGTTGAGTCTACTGCACCTACAGCCAGGATGGAAGGGCAGTCGGCCGGACTGCTCACCGGACTGAATTGGTTTTCAGATCGTCTGCTGTCATTCCCTGCTGCCGCCACAATGAGTGTCCCTTTCGAAAGAGCAAACTGGGCAGCTCTTTCATAGGCGATGTCATAACTCTGTCCCGGAAGGACTTTAGAACCCAGCGACATGGACAACACTCGACACCCGTTATTCGCAGCCCAGGTCATTCCGTCCAGAATCCAGGCCTGCGCTCCTCTTCCCCCATTATTCAACACTTTTCCCGCATAAATCTGAGCTTCCGGAGCCACACCGTACCGCATATCTCGTAAACCCGACGAACCGCAAACAATCCCGATACAATGCGTTCCATGCCCGTGGAGGTCATCCACAGCTTCATCGGGAACAAATGAAAAGGCCGTAAGACTTCTCCCTTTAAAGTCTGGATGCTTCATATCGAAACCGGTATCCAGCACAGCGACTTTTATCCCTGCCCCGGTATATGCCGACTCATGCGCCTTTACAGCCCTAATCCCCCAGGTGGAGTTTACGGCTGTGTCAACCGGAACATCGTCGGGAATATAAACTACTTTTTCCGGTTCTACAACATAATCGGCTTGTGCGGTATGCAACAGTTTCATTTTATCATCGTCTACCGCCACAAGGGCAATACCCAATTCATTGTAAAACAATGCATCCGCATCCTTTATCCTGCTTTCGCACATGGGTTCCGACACAAAATCAGCCGTATTGGCAACCAAAAATCCCCATTTCGTTTCGAGCAGTTTGGTGGTTTTTACCACGTCTTTATTCCCATCCCTGAGAATGAGCAGGTATCTTCCTGTATAAAGCGGATTCTCTTCCGTGTCATTGGCAAGAGCTTCACGGGGCAATACACCGGAGGAGCTCTCCGCTGCGGGATAATCCCTCAAGAGTTTTTTTCCTAAAACGGGCGGTTTCATTGCTTTTTAATTTAAGTGGTTTTGTACAATTTGTTTAGGGCTCGCGCCATCTGGCTTTCGATCCCCGGTCTCTATTTATTGCAGCGATTGCAATACCTCTTCGTCAGTGATGTGCAACGTTTCCTTCCCTGTTGAAAGGTTACCGGGATAGATCTCAACTATTCCCTTTGCAATCAACACGTTCAGGACAGCATATTCCTGATGGCTCAGCTTATGAATGCCGGCAAACACGTTATTTTGCACTTTAATCTTTTGCAGCATCTCTCTCTCCTTGTCGGTGAAGTACTCAATCTTATGGGAGACCTCCGGCTCACCGGCCAGGGAGAACATTTTTTTGCCACCTTCTCTCCAGATGGCAGTCTCGGCTTTAAGGATGCTATTTTCCTCCATAACGGAAAACAGGTTAGGCAGGAATATCCGGGTGTAGTAGTAACCGGATATAAAACCGGCTATAAAGAAATAGATAAAGAGCGAGATAATCACCGGCCCGGCAAAGTTACAATCCAGGGTGCTGCAGTTGCTGTTTGCAACAATATAGTCCGCCATGTCCTGCAGGTAACCGGGAATCTTTGTCAGTTGTGTCAGCGTAACCCCGATAATAATTTTTGTCAGCCAGTCCGACACCTCTTCGAGATTTGTATTGGGCATGTACTTTGTGGTACGTCCATAATCTTCCCGCGGATCATAGTTCCGGTTCAATCGCGGCACTCCAAAAAGAAAACCAAACAGGGCTCCGCCAAGCAACGCTGCCAGAGAGAGGATAAGAAGCAATCCGAAGAAATCCCAGTAAGGTTGAGAAACGGCCGCACCGGCAGCGCATGCCCCTATTCCGATAATGATGACTGCGAGGGGCCACAGGTGAGCAAGCCGGTACACGCTGGGTGCGCGTTCATTTTTTTTCATTGTTTTTTAAGCAAGGTTTTTTCAATTTCTCACCTCTGACAGGCGTAAATACCTGTCTTGGACACAGGTAAACCTCAATCCTGCAGGAGCAGGCTCAATGGGACCACACAGGCCAGAAAATCCTGAGTAGCAGATTACATCGCAACGAAAGTGCAAATTAATGGAATCTTTTGAGATATCCAAGTTTCAGCGGCAAATTTTATTGTATCCGCTGGAAAGGTGGTCACGAACTATCTCTTCCTGAGATAGCGTTACATAAAATAAGAACGCCATAAAAAAAATCCGGCAGGAAGGTCGACCGTCCTGCCGAATAATAAACTATTTTTGTCTTATAAACCGGTAACGGTTCTTTAAGACTAGTCATGCCCACGAAGAGGTTTTTTTTAGTAAGCAGAATCAGTTTCTAGTTTATTATTTAGAAACAAACTTGAATACAGGATCATCTCTCTGAACGCATCTGAAAATCTATCCTCTGCATTTTCCCGGATGTTGATATAGCGCGTCTTACCTCCCTCTGGTGTTAGCGACAGCATGTAAATGACCGAGCATCCAATATTTTCTTCACTGTCGAAACCATACGACTCTTTCATAAATTCTATTCCACTCTTCTTCAGAAGTTTCACAAAAGCAGCATGCTCCTGGTCAGTGAGTTTTCCATCACGCTCTAATACAGAAGAAGAACCTCCAAAGCGGTCAAAGAAATAGTTGTAACGTGCCACCATCCACGATGAATCAGGATTAAGCTGCAGCGTAACACGAAAATTATTAATGCTTTCCATACTGAAGGTATAGGTGAACTGCTGTCCACGAGGGCTCATGGTACATGCAGTGAAAAGCAGTAGTAAAATCACCACAGTTGATTCTCTGTATTGTATCATATTGCTTCTGATCTCCCAGACTATTAATTATCTCCAAGGTTCCGGCTGAACCAAATAAGGATTTCCCTCTTCATCAACACCCATGGTCTGGATTTGTCCTTCCGGCAGCGGGAACATGGTACGGGCAGGGTTGAGCACCGGTGCTCCTGCAAACTTGGCAAGAAACTGACTCTCAAACTGTATATATTCAGCCAGCTTGCTGCTCATATAGTTACCGCCCCAGCGAGCCAGGTCGAACCAGCGCTGTCCTTCCATGGCCAGCTCCAGCTTGCGCTCCATCCGTACCGCATCAATGCAGACCTCCTTGTTGGTAAAGGCAGCATGGGTGGATGGATAGTTGGCGATCTGATAGTTGGCGGCCGGTTCACCGTTGAGCATGACGAAATTAACCTTCTGTCCGGCACGCGTGCGAACACGGTTCACCACACCCATGGCAGCCGCCAACTCACCATCGTTGGCAAGACACTCAGCATAGAGCAGCAGGATATCACGAAAGCTAAGGTATTGCAGGTTCATGGCCGACCCGGGAGCCCAGCCGGCACTGAGACCACCATCTGCTAGGCCGGCATCCAATTCAACTTTGGTGTAGACATGCTTCTTGGGCAGGTAGATACCACCATTGGCTACGTCGCGCACCCAGTTGTTCTGAGGCACACCCCAATCCTTGTAAGGTACACCAAAACGGCCGATGGCCAGGTCAATACGTGGATCAACGGGGATCGTCTTATTGCTGACGGCGATGTATTCACCACTAGTTGCACGTTCCGACGTGTAGGGAGCGTTGCGGTAGGAGTTGTCCAGCAGCGGCAAACCATCAGGACCCACCTTGTAAGAGTTGGCCAGCTCCTGCGAGGGTTGGAAGAAGCCACAGCATCCTCCGGGAGCACCGGCACCACCGTGCGGGTAGGCGATCGACATGCCTGTATTGCCATTATCACGCTCAGCCGAAAACTGGATAGCGAAGATCGACTCCTTACCGTTTTCACGGTAGGTGTCGAAGTTAGCACTCATATCTTCTTCCAGGTCATACTTCAAACCATTTGATGTCTTTCCGTTATCCACCACATCTTTCAGAATGGGCTTAGCAGCTGTCAGGTCACCCTTTTGCATCAGCACCTTGGCTTTTAACGCCTTGGCTGCCCATACGTTTGCACGCCCCGGAGTATCCTGTGTGTCGGGCAGGTCGCTGATGGCAATATCCAGGTCGGCCAACACCTTGGGATAGATATCCATGTCATTGTGCACCTTCGGGTCGTTATCGGTATTGGTCTCATCCACCCACGGCAAGTAAGGTCCAAATACACGGATCCCTTCAAAATAGAAGAGGGCACGGAGGAAATGGAGTTCACCATTACGTTTCTTCTGGATAGCTGCATCCATGTCCTCTACGTGTTCCATAGTCTGCAGTGCAATGTTCACCCTTTTGGCACCCTTGTACACCCAGTTGTATTTCTCAGAGATATAACTGTTGGTAGGCAGTGTGCTGTAGGTCTCCATCTCGTTGAGTACCGACTGATCGTTGGCGTCGGACCCCTTGTTGGCATCACCGCCGTACATGCTACCGAAAGTCCAGTTAGAGGGAGAGGCTCCCCAACCATTCTCTGTCAGATTGGCATACGCTGTGGTGGTGAGCAGGTCGATACCGGTCTGGTTGGTCAGTGCATCCTGATCGATACTGCCCTGAGGAGCCTTGTAAAGGAAATCCTCGCCGCAGGAGCTTAAGAGAGCCCCCATAGAAAGTATAAGGAATAAAATATGTATGCGTTTCATTGCATTGTCATTTTAGAGGGGTTAAAATTCAAAGTTGACACCGAATAGGAACCGCATGGTGGTGGGCCATCCACCGGCATCGAGACCTCTTCTCAGGTCGGCGCCGCTACTGGCTCCCGTCTCCATGTTGGTAATCTCAGGATCAAGACCCGAATACTTGGTCAGGGTCAGGATATTCTCAGCCTGCAGGTAGAGCCTCAGGTTTGAGATAGTAACTTTTTCCAGGATATGCTTAGGTATGCTGTATCCTATCACTAAATTTTTCAATTTCAAGAATGACCCATCTTCTACGTAGTAAGAAGATGCAACGGCACCACCCCAGTTGTCTTTCGAGTCCAGAATCGGCAGTGTTGCTTTCGAATTGTCAGCTCCCTTTTTCCAGGATAGATCCCTGAAACGTGTGGAACGGTTACCGCCGAAGAGCGGGAAATCGGTAAAGTACTTGGTATTGTTAAACAGATCATTTCCAATGGTAGAGTACCAAAACATAGTAAAGTCGAAATTCCTGTATTTCAGTGTAGCATTAAATCCGGCCATCAGGTCAGGATGCGGGCTGCCGATCACCTTGCGGTCGAAGGAGTTGATCACCCCGTCGGGTTTACCGTCCGGGCCACTCACATCTTCAAACTTGAACTTACCCACATACGAACCCGGGTTCTCCGCGATCACGTCAGCAGTCGTACCGTAAGGTATGGGTGAACTGAGCACATCCTGTTCATCTTCATAGAAGCCCACAATATTGTATCCAAAGAAATCGGAGATGGGACGTCCTTTCGTCGTGCGGGTCACACTAGTAGAGAGTCGGTAACCGTTTCCCCATAAAGCGTAATCTTCTGCTGTGGAAAGTCCCAGCACCTCATTTTGATAGGTTGACAGATTTAGTCCCAAATCCCACTCCAGGTTACCCGCCTTGTCTCGGTAATTGAATGAGAAGTCGAAACCCCTGTTGCGCATATCACCGTAGTTGATATAGGGACGACCCACCTCATCGTTGGCCAGCGCTGAGTAAGCAGCGCTGATCAGCATGTCGGAAGTCACTTTGTTGTAGAACTCGAGGGTACTGTTGAAGCGGTTACCACCGAAAGTGATATCTACACCAACATTTGTCATCTTGGTAGCCTCCCAGCGAGTCTCCTCGTTTCCGTAGGTAGTCAGCCGGTAACCCAGCTCCGAACCTGTATTGGTACCTCCCAGGTCATAATTGGTACGGTCGGGTGCTGTACCGAAGAGCATCGCAAAATTGGTGGCACGAGGTATCTCCGCATTACCGGTATGACCATATCCCACTCGAATTTTCAGGTCATCGAGCCACCCACGGGTGTTTTCCATAAAATTTTCTTCCGAGAGGCGCCATCCTACAGATGCTGATGGAAATACCCCGTAACGGTGTTTTTTCGCAAAACGGGACACGCCGTCGCGCCGTACAATACCCGTGAAGAGATACTTATGGACATAGGTATAGTCAGCACGTCCAAAGATGCCAAAAAGAGCAAACTCACCGTTGTACCATGAGTTGTTGGTTCGCTGGTTGTCGTTGGCACCCATCGCCAGCACCCAGGTGTTGGTGTTATCTTCCATCAGGTAGTGATACCTGCGGGCTTCCATGCCCCTTCCCAGTCCATCGCGGATCGCTTCCGTTCCCACAATCAGATTCACTGCATGTACTTCGTCAAACACCTTGTCATAGGTGAGGGTGTTGGTCCATACCCATCGGAAGTTGAAGGAGGATGCCTCCTGAAAATGGTTGGTGCCAGGGCTCTCTGAAAACTCCGGATTTTTCTTGCTAATGTAGTAGCTGTAGGCATTGGTATAATCTAATCCGAAGCTAGTACGGTAAGTCAGCTCCTTTATCAGGTCCACCTCTGCCCATATATTACCAAAGATGCGTGTATTGGACCAGTAGTTGTCCTTGTTGCGTTCCTCCTGTGCCACCACGTTCACCCAGTTACCAGTACCGGCGATCTTAGAGCCGCCCCAGTTGCCAAAGGTATCCTTTACAGGCACCCAGGGTGAGGAACGGTAAGTCCACGAGTAGGGATTGGCTTCCGAGGTGTTGTTATGCAGTCCTACATCCTTGGTCCAGGTGTACTGCAGGTTCTCACCCAGGCGCAACCATGAACGGACGTCGAACGAGGTATTCATACGGGTCTGGTAGCGATTGTAGTAGGAGTACTCCACCGTACCCAGCTGGTTGAAGTAGTTCAAACCCATCAGGTAGCGCCCCTTGGCACCGCCGCCGGTGAGGGTCAGCTGATGGTTCTGCATCGGTGCCACGCGATCGATGGCATCCCACCAATCGGTATCGGAGTAAGGCACAATCTGGTTGTTGGGGAAGGAATAGTCGTCTAAGCTGATATCCTGACGCCCCCCTGCACCGGTAGTAGTCAGGTAGTTCGGAATGACGGGGTTGACTGCCTTACCGAACTGTGCATGTTCGGGAATCCCTTCCACACCGCGCAAGGAGAATGAGTTCTGTTGCGACTCCCACTCCACTGCCAGACGGTCAGCAGCGTTGAGCAGATCATACCGTTTGCCGGTCTTTTGTAATCCGAAATAAGCATCATAAGAGATCTTTGGCTGACCCGATCCGGTTCCCTGCTTAGTAGTAATCAAAATCACTCCGTTGGCCGCCTGTGCTCCGTATATGGCTGCTGAAGAGGCATCCTTAAGCACCTGCATGCTCTCGATATCGTTCGGGTTAAGGCTGCTCAGGTTCTGGTTGCGTGTTGAGACCCCATCAATTACATACAGGGGACCGTTGTCGTTAATCGTGTTTACACCTCTGATACGCACCATAGTAGCGGATCCGGGCGAGCCAGTTTGTCCGATGTAAACACCGGGCGTCTTACCCTGTAGTTGTTGCGTAGCAGACGATCCTGTAGAGGCGAGCAGTTGCTCAGTATTTACCACTGCTACTGAACCTGTAATATCCTTCCTGACCTGGGTGCCATAGCCAACCACTACAATCTCATCCAGGCTTTCGGCTTCTTCCCTCATTACCAGGTTAATCTGCCGGTTGTCACCTACCGTTACATCTTCAGCAACATACCCCACATAGGAGAAGTGCAACACCGACTCTGCAGAAGCAACCGTCAGCGTATAGTTGCCGTTGAGATCGGTAACTGAACCGTTCAGGGTTCCTTTTTCAATCACGTTCACACCAATCATGGGGGTCCCATCCAGATCGGTTACCGTACCCTGCACACGCAGTTGCGCATACAATCCCACGGAACAAATCCACCAAAAGACGAGCATGATTCCATACTTCATGGCTGAAATTTGTTTTTTCATACCTTCATTTTTGCTTAGATTAGTTTTAGAGAATTAATAAATTACACAAATGTGCGGACAAAGCACGAGCCGCTACATATTTCATTTTCGGATGAACAGTGGAAAAGTGTTCAGGCACAACCAACATTTAATAATAAGCATACTCCGGAAGCCTCAGCTAACATTTACAATAACCACTGATTTCTAACCAAAATGTTTTTTGAACAGGAAACAATTTAACATAAAGTGAAATTTAGCTTTAATAAAATATTGCTAACATAATTTCAATTTTACAGAATAACTTTCAACCCTTGAAAGGACATGTTTACCGGCCACAAAACAATAATAAATAGATAATGAACAAAGAACAAAAAAGACAATAAAAACATTGAACTTACTCATATTCATTATTTTAATCTGGTTAC
>ENA-UOOR01001902-UOOR01001902.1-fermentation-metagenome-genome-assembly--contig:-NODE-1902-length-22801-cov-2.835663_pt1 | contig 22801 bp, 17 predicted proteins | sample MGYA00245780_ERZ724029 | MGnify/ENA primary metagenome ERZ724029 (study PRJEB28704, sample SAMN03018315) | fermentation metagenome | biome: anthropogenic terrestrial biome; feature: soil; material... | reverse complement strand
CTGGCAACGCTTTTGGAATGGGCTAAGAGCCTCGTAATTCCAATCATTGTAATCGGCACAGGAAATACGTGCAGCCTGATCCGCACGGTGCGCGCACAGATGCTGGATGAGCAACAGCTCCCCTATGTTCTTTCCGTGCGCGCGAAGGGAGTGAGCGAAACAAGTCTCGTCTACAAATATCAGATGCGCGCAGTGCTCAACCCGATCGTAAGTGGGCTCGGCAGCATGTTATCTGGTATTTTTAACGGCTCTATGATTACCGCGATTGTCCTGATGCTGCCTACTCTGGGGCCGATACTGCTGAAAGCGCTTCAGGTACAGGACATTTATCTGTCGGGCGGCATTTTGCTGATATCCGCCGCCCTCGTCGTTGTGGGCAATCTGATCTCCGATCTTTTGCTGTCGGCGCTAGATCCCAGAATCAAGCTGCTGGAGGAAGGAAAATGAAGACAATGAATCCAGAACAAGCGGTGGCGCCACAGACGGAAAAAGAGCGGCGCGCGCTTGAAAAAAAGCAGCGCAAGATCGAGAAATATTACACGGCTTCGCAGTGGCAGCTCATGTGGAAAAAACTCATCCATCATCGGTTGGCGGTCATTAGCTTCCTGATACTGGCGGTGCTGTATACCGGCGCATTGTTCGCACCGTTTATCGCGCCGCAGGGCTTGGAGGAATTTTCAAAAAACTATTCAGACGCTCCCCCGACTAAGATCCATCTGATACACAAAGGGGAATGGGTCGGTCCGTTTGTATACGCATACAACGTGGAACGGGACATTTTTGAAAACAAAACCTACATAGAAAATACGGAGGTACCCTATAAGCTTGATTTTTTAGCCAAGGGTATTCCATACAAATTGTTCGGTTTTATTCCGAGCCGCACTCATCTGTTCGGCGTGGATAATTCGCAGACGCCGGAGGGGAAAGAGCCGGTGCAGGTCATGCTCTTCGGCGCAGATAAGCTGGGGCGCGATCTCTTCTCGCGCGTGCTGCTAGGCAGTCAGGTGTCGCTGTCGGTGCCCCTGGTCGGCACGGCGATCTCGTTTTTGCTCGCAGTTGTCATCGGCGGTATCTCCGGCTATTACGGCGGCTGGATAGACATAGTGATCCAGCGCATCATCGAGGTTCTCTCCTCATTCCCGACCATCCCGCTTTGGATGGCGCTTTCGGCGGCGATCCCGGCAGGCATTTCTGTCACAAAGGTATACGTGTTCATTACGATTATCATGTCGCTGCTCAGCTGGCCGGCTTTGGCACGGACGGTGCGCGGTAAATTCCTCTCCCTAAAAAAAGAGGATTTTGTTATGGCGGCACGTCTGGCTGGGGTCAGCAACAGGAAAATTATTTCGCGGCATCTGGTGCCGGGTTTTATGGGCTATCTGATCGTCAGCTTGACGCTCGGCATCCCCAATATGATTTTGGGCGAAACCTCCATGAGTTTCCTTGGGCTTGGCATGCGCGCGCCAGCGACAAGCTGGGGCGTGCTGCTGCAGGAGTGCCAGAATATCAATAACATCGCAAATTGCCCGTGGAAATTGATTCCGGTTGTTTTTGTTGCACTAACGGTCATCGCATTCAACTTTTTAGGCGACGGACTGCGCGACGCCGCCGATCCGTATAAGTGAGGTGAGAGGAATGGAAAGTGATAAAGCCAAAGTGCTGGAAGTTCAAGATTTGCGGGTTGAGATTCCTCTCGACGAAGGTTTGCTCACGCCAGTGCGTGGGGTCAACTTTACGATCCACGCAGGTGAAACCCTTGGACTGGTCGGGGAATCGGGCTGCGGAAAGAGCCTGACCTGCAAAACAATTCTGGGTATCGGCGGGGACCGGTGCCATGCTTCCGGGAGCATCGAAATGCAAAGAAATGACGGTGGCGTGGTTGATCTCCTATCGCTGAAGCCAAATGGTAAAGAACTGCGAAAAATCCGTGGGAATGATATTAGCATGATCTTTCAGGAGCCGATGAGCGCGTTTTCACCATTGTTTACTGTGGGGCATCAGCTGACGGAGGCCGTGCTGCTGCATCAGACCAAAAACAAGGCGGAGGCAAAGCGATTGGTGCTGGAAATGATGGGCAGGGTGGAGATCGCTAACCCCGAAAAACGTTACAGGCAATATCCCCATGAATTTTCAGGCGGTATGCTGCAGCGCGCGCTGATTGCAATGGCGCTGGTATGCAGCCCCCGTATGCTGATTGCGGATGAACCAACGACTGCACTTGATGTTACAATTCAGGCGCAGATTCTCACGTTGCTCGGGCAGCTGCAAGAGGAATTCGGCATGGCGATCCTGTACATTACCCATGATTTGGGAACGGTTGCGCAAATTTGCGACCGGGTGGCTGTCATGTATCTCGGGCGCATCGTAGAAATCGCGCCGGTAAACGAGATTTTTCAAAACCCGCTTCATCCGTATACGCAGGGCTTGATCGGCTCTGTGCACAAGATCGGTGGCGGCAAGGAACGCCTGTTTTCGATTGAAGGTTCCGTGCCGCTTGCGATCAATCTGCCGGATCGCTGCAGCTTTTACGACCGCTGTTGCCAGCGTGTGGATGCGTGCGGCGGCAACGAGCCTACGCTGACCAAGGCAGGTGCGGAGCACTGTGTGGCATGTTATCTTTGCGGCGCGGACACCAGAGAAAAAGGGGCGGTATAACAATGTCAAAGACGATATTGCGGGTGGAAAATCTGGAAAAAATATATGTCTCTCATAAAACAAAGATCCAAGCGGTGAACAACGTCAGTTTTTCGGTGGATCAGGGGGAGACGATTGGAATTGTGGGCGAATCCGGCTGCGGGAAAACAACACTGGGGCGCATGGTCGTGCGTGCCATTCCGGCGACACGCGGCAAGGTTCTCTACACCGCCGCGGATGGGAAAGAATACGACCTGCAATCGCTTACCGATCAAGAGATGAAAAAGGTGCGGCGCGAGGTGCAGATGATTTTTCAGGATCCCTATTCCTCCCTTGATCCGCGTATGACGGTGTTTGATATCATCTCTGAGCCGCTGCGCGCCAATTTCCGCGGCATGCCAAAGTCGGAAATGGAATCACGGGTCAGGCAGATCGCAGAAAAAGTCGGGCTGAACCCAAGCTATCTCAAGCGCTACCCCCATGCGTTTTCGGGCGGGCAGCGCCAGCGCATCGGTATCGCACGGGCTCTGGTGCTGCTGCCACGCCTGATCGTGTGCGACGAGGCAGTTTCTGCGCTGGATGTTTCCGTGCAGGCACAGGTGATCAATCTGCTGCGTGATCTGCAGCGGGAGATGGGGCTAACCTATCTGTTTATCAGCCATGATTTATCGGTCATTGAGCATATTTCCGACCGTGTCGGTGTGATGTATCTGGGAAGAATGGTCGAATATGCGCCATCGAGGGAGTTGTTTGAACAACCGCTGCATCCATATTCCGAGGCGCTGCTGTCTGCGATTCCGGTCGCCGACCCCGAGATCACGCTGGAGCGGATTCATCTTGAGGGCGAGATCCCGAACCCGGCCAACGCCCCCTCGGGTTGCTTTTTTCACCCACGCTGCAGATATTGTGCCGCGTGCTGCAAGGAGGGCACGCCGACACCGTTGGAGCTGAAGCCGGGCAGGTTCACGGCATGCATACGGATACGCGACCTGAAACTGCAAGGCTTGCCAATGGAAAAACTAAATGCATCCCGTGTGGGGAATGGGAGTGGACATAATTAAAAACATTATTATTTTTACCGATTGCGGAGATACGCTGGTCGATGAATCGAAGCAGGTGTTCAACAGCCAGTTTTGTGAGCTTGTCGAAACAGCCGAACTGATAGAAGGCGCGCGGGAGGAGTTAGAGCAGCTGAACGCGCACGGGTTCCGTGTAGCGATGGTAGCCGACGGGCTTGTAAAATCTTTTGACAATATCATCCGGCAGCATCGTTTGGAACCATTTTTTGAGACGTGCGTCATCTCGGAGGAGGTTGGCTGTCACAAACCAGATGAGCGGATGTTTTTTACGGCTATGCAACGGATGGGATTGACAGAAAACGATATTCCCCGTATTGTTATGATAGGAAATAATTTAAAGCGCGATATTGTGGGAGCGAACCGCTTAGGAATTTGTTCGGTGCTGCTCACGTTTTCCAGCCGCTATTCCATGACGGCGGAAACGGAGGAGGAAACACCGGATTACACGGTGGCTATGCCCTGCGAAATTTTGCCGCTGATGGAAACACTGGAACAGCTATATCTGAAAACAGGCGCTATCAAAGAGTAGGCGCGGAATAACGCGGAGGTGCGATATGGGAGATGGGCTGACACGCAACACAACAATTTTCATCAGCAGCCGAGGCCATCTGAATCTATCGTTTAATCTCTTGCAGTGTGGTATCACAACGGTGCTGTCGGGCGGAAGTATGCCGCTGGAACCAGGAAATACCTTTCAGCTATATTACGTAAACCGTGGTTCTATGCTTTTGTGCTGCGGGGAAATGAGCTTTAAAATACCGGCTGGACATGGCTTTTTTATTTTTCCGGATATGGATGGCACGCTGCGGATCCTCGGCGAAGAAGAGGAGGCGGAGGCCGTATGGGTGTCGTTTACCGGCTATCAGGTGGAAACATATCTGGGGAGATCTGCGATTTTTCGCTCAAAACCGATTTTTGACGATCCAAAGGGTGAACTTGGCGAACTGATCAACGGGATCCATCAGGCATCGCAAAACTTCCCCAACCGTTATTGCAAAATGATGTCGGCGATGTACAACATCTTCGCCTATATGCTGGATGCGCACCCCGCATGTCAGCCGGACAGTTGCATAGACACTTCCAACTATTTCGCGGCGAGAGCCATTGAATTTGTGGATGCGCATTACGCAAGGAATATTACGGTGGGCGATATCGCCGTAGCGCTGGGAATCACACGAAAGCATCTTTATGAGGTGTTTAATCTGGTGTTTCATATACCACCCAAGCAGTATCTTATCTATTATCGGATTGAAAAAGCCTGTAAACGGCTTAAATCAACGGATCAATCAGTGCGGGAAATTGCGGAAACGGTGGGATACGCCAATCAATTTTATTTTTCCAAGGAGTTTAAACGTCTGATCGGGATGTCGCCGACAGAATACCGCAAAGCCCCGGACCACAGCGAGATTTTCAGCTACCGCACGTTTGTATCTGCGCTTACGGGCAAGACACAGGATATCTCGCTGCCGGTGATCGAGCGGCTGTCGGCCACCACATACGAGCCAATCCCGTAAAGCGTGCGGAATTGGCGGAGTTTGGCGATCGTCTCGCCTTTTGTGTCGGTGGCATCGACATACAACATGTGTTGCCAACCGCCGCGAGTTCATCCATCGAGTTGGGATTATAAGACTTTCTATCACGGTTGCGGCCTAATTCGCCTGTCCCTGCCAATTTTAAGCGACTGGGACGCAGATGCGCTAATCCGGCACTGTATTCTTTTGCACCGGGAGCAGAAGCACCCGTTTGTTTATGGAACAGATTGTGGTGCACAGGCGCTCCGAGCCGTGAAAGAAGAAAAGCTATACCCGGCAGGTAGATGTCTCCTTCAATTTTGTGTGCGAAATTTTAAGAAAGAGAAAAGCCGTGGGACTTAAATCCTACGGCTTTTCTCCATAACTAAAAACATCTTAATTAACCCGGGTTATTCTGCCACTCCCCCGATTCCCTCCAACCGGGGAAAGTAGATGAATATCGCCTTACCCAGAATATCCTTGCGGGTAATAAAGGGGTAGGGCCACCGTCTGGAATCGGCAGAAAAATTGCGGTTATCCCCCAGCACAAAGTACTCCCCTTCCGGTACTTCAACGGGGCCAAAGTCGCCGACCGGAACCCCGTTGGCTTCGGCGTCCACAAAGTCATCGGAAAGCGGGGTTTCGCTGCCGTCGATGTATACCTTGCCGTCCTTTACCTCCACCGTTTCGCCGGGCAAACCGATGATCCGCTTGACGTACACCAGCTGTTTGCCCTCTTGATTGTAATCAAAGGCAATGACGTCAAACCGCCGAGGCTCATCCTTTAAATAGGCCAGCCGGTTGCAGATCACCCGATCCCCCGTCATGATAGTGCTCTCCATCGAGCCGGATTGAACGGCGGCGTTAACCACCAAAAAATTCTTGATCAGCAGCGCTATCACACAGGCGGCACCCAAGGTTTTCAGCCAGGAGATGAGGTTTTCCTTCCCGCTGGCACTGGGTTTTCTGCCCTGCTGCCTCAAAGGTTCCCGCTCCATCTGTTGGTCCACACAATCACTCTTTTCCACGGAAAATAAACGCTTGCTTTATTGTAACATGCCCCGTCCGGGAAGTAAACGCCAAGTTTACAGCTTTTCCCTTCTGGCTTCCTCCTCCATTTGGCTTATCTGCCTGCGCAGACGGTTTAGCTTGCGCTTTTCCACAAAGCGGGCCAGATGGGAACGGTTTTTCCCCAGCAGAGCCACCAGCCGCTCCCGGTAATCCAGATTGCCCGGAGCCAGACGCACCGCCATCCCAACCTGTATGGCGGCCTGAGGGGCATCCTCCAGCAGCTCCTCCAAAATAAGCCCCCGGATAAAGTGATAGGAGGGGTTCTGCCCGTCCAGCTCCAGAGCCTTGTCGATTGCTTCAAGACTCTGGGGGTTTTTTTCAAGGTATAGAATCTCGGAGATCCGGGCCAGAGCCTCGTGGCAGTTTGGGGCCAGCTCCAAAGCCTTTTGATAGCTCTGAGCCGCCCCCGGCAGCTTGCTCATGGCCAGCAGAATGTGACCCCGCAGCAGCAGATGCTCCGGCTGCTCCGGCTCTAATTCGATTAGCTTGTCGCAATATTTCAAGGCGGTTTGAGGGCGGCGGGCATAGAGGATGCGCACCAGCTCCCGGTAAATCTGCCCAGTGCTTTCCCCAAGGCGAACCGCCTCCGCCACCGCCTGCTCCGCCTGCTCTTCTTCCCCCAGCAGATAGAGCAGGCAACTTTTCCACAGGGGATGAGCGTAGTGCTCCGGCTCCAGCTGTGCCGCCCGCAGGATGTATTGCAGTGCTCCCCGGGGATTATAATCGATCAGCAGTGCTCCCATCCGGGCATTGGCCTCCAGACAGTCGGGGGCCAGAAGCAGCACCCGCCGATAGTGGACGGTGGCGGGCAGAGCTTCGTTGTGGCTGTCCAGCAACCGCGCCTTGTCCAGCAGGATATCCCATCGGGTTTTATCCTTGGCAATGGCCTCGTCAAAGCAGTCCAGCGCCTGGGTGTACCGGTGGGGGTCACGAGCAAGGCAGCGGGCCTTTTCCGCCGTGTAAAGAGGATTGCCAGGGTCCAGAGCCTCTGCCTTTTCCAGATGCTCCAACGCAGCCTTGTCGTCCTTGCCCCCCAGCAAACGCCCCAAGCCGTAATGGGAACGATGGCAGCCGGGATCAATTTCCAGCGCCATGCGGTACTGAGTCAGAGCATTTTTTCGGTCCCCCAATGCCTCCAGCAAAAGAGCCCGCTGTCAGAGGTATACCGGATGGTTGGGGGTAATTTCCAGCGCCCGGTTGATGTACATCATAGCAACCCGGGGGGTGTCTCCGTCCAGCAGCTGTGCCAGCTCCTGCAGAGCATCGTCGTGACCCGGCTCCCCTGCCAAGGTAGTCCGCAGCTCCGAAACGGCTTGAGAATCCTTCCCCAAATGGTTGTAGATGCAGGATTTTAAGTAGTAGTGATCCCCCCGGTTGGGATTCTGGGAGATGGCCTGATTGATGTGGCGCAGCGCTTCCGCTGGATTGCTGTCCATCAGCAGGCGGGCCAGCCCCTGATGGGCTTCTTCCCGGTTGGGGCTTAAATTGATGGCAGCCCGGTAATGCTCCATGGCGCTGGCCCTATTCCCCATTTCCTCCAGCAGGGTGGCCAGCCTCACCTGCAGCTCCACATCTGCCGGGTCCAGCTTGACGGCTTGGTTGTAACAAGCCAGAATATCCTGCTGGGAGGCACCGGGGGGTTGGGCCAACAGCTCCCCCTTGAACTGATAGTACCGGGAGTTTTCCGGGTCGAGGGCAATGGCCCGGGCCAGATGCTGCATGGCGGTTTTAGAGTCCTTTTCCATCAGCAGTACCCCCATGGCGGCATAGGCCTCATGGGAGTTTTTATCTCTGGCCACCACCTCCTGATAAGCGGCGAGAGCCGCCTCCTCTTCCCCCAGTTCCCGGTGGCTGCGGGCCACCCCCAGCCGGTAGGGGGCGAATTCCGGTTTAAGCTGCTCAGCCTGTTTGAAATGATCCAAAGCCTGCCGGGGCTGGGTGGAAAGATGCAGCTCGCCCAAAGCCGCCCACGCCTCATGGCAATTTTCGCCCAGTTCCAGCACTCTGCCATACTGCCGAACAGCCCTTTGAGTCTCCCCTGTCCGCTGTAGCAGTCGGGCATACAGCAAAGCGATCTGCTGATCTTGGGGATGGGCGGCGGCCACGGTGGCGGCGTAGCGCAGAGCCTGCTCCGGGTCTTCTTTTTCTGTCATCCAAGCCAGCCGGGTGAGGGAGGGCAGGTGATTTTCATCCAAAGCCAGCGCCAGACCATACTGGCGGATGGCAGGCAGAGTCTGACCCCTTTGCCGGTAAACCTCCCCTTTCTGGTAGAAGTAACCGGGATTGAGAGGGTCCAGACTGCCAGCTTCGTCCAAGGCGTTCAGAGCTCCCTGCCAATCGTGGCGCTTTAGCAAGATTTTGGATTTAGCCTCCTGAAGCTTTGGGTCCCCGGGAGATTGCAGAATGGCGGAATCAATGAACTCCAGCGCCTTGTGCGGGTCGATTTCCAGATAAAGCTCCGCCAGCTGCCCCGTTGCCTGATAGTTGTTTTGATTCAGTTCCAGCGCCTGTTCAAAGCAGGCCGCTGCCTCCTGCTTCTTCCCTGTCTCCCGCAGAATCAGGCCCTTGATCAAATGGCCGTTGGAGCTGAGAGTATCTGTTTTTATAAGCAGTTCGGCGTAATCCAAAGCGGTGTCGTACTGCTTCTGAGCCAGAAAATCCAGAGCCTTTTCCTGAAAGAAGCCAGATTCCCAGCTCACCTGACTTCCCCTGCCCCGCATCAGCTCTACAAAGATAATGGGAATGCCGTTTTTGTGCAGAAGCTGGGTGAGGTATTCTTCATAAGGGGTATCGATATTCATAGAGGGAAAGCAACGCCGGTGGATGAGCAGGCTTGCCACAAAGTTTTTGGGCCAGCGCTCCTTAAAATAAAGCAGTTTCAATTTGCTTTCAATCAGCCGAAAGCATTCTTTATACCGGCCCCGCAGGCTCATGGAGGCTATCTGCTGCCTCAGGTAGGCAATTTCCTCCCCCTCATCCCGAAATGCAGGCCTTTTCTTCCCGGCCATCGCTGCATCCCCTCCCGACTATTTGTTTCATTTTATCATAAATTCAGGGTCTTGAAAAGCATAGGCCGGGATTGGCGCGGGGAATAATCCTATAACGCAAAAGCCTCCCAGCCTAAACCGGGAGGACAATTTCTGCGTTCACCGCTGGCAGCGGGAAAGAGCCGTCCATGCAATCGCTATTTACTCTTTCCAAGGGTTGACGATGTATTTGCCATTTTGGCGCAGCGTTGGGCTGGAAAGAACACCGGCGAGACCTTCCAGCGGGAGGCAGCCGTATATCATGGAGGAAACATCAATCCGGCGGTTGTCAATCAGCGCCAGCGCCCGGGAAATGGTGTAGGGATTAATATAAGAGGACCGCAGGGTGATTTCCTTTTTGAAGATTTCAAAGGGTTTAATGGATACTTCATCATCGGGTTTGGTAAGCCCGAACATCATCACCACAGAGCCTTTGCCTGCAAGGGCAACTGCCTGCCGAATGGTCTGGGGAAGTCCGACGCATTCAATCACCCCATCCATTTGGCCAAATCCCTCTGCCGAAAGAACCTCCGGCGCATCCTGTGTCAGAGGGTCGATGCACAGGTCGGCTCCCAGCTTTTTTCCCATGGCCCGCTTGCTTTCTACCGGTTCTATGAGAGCGATGCGTGCCGCTCCCGCAATCCGCGCCAGCTGCAGCATAATCAGGCCGATCATCCCGCCGCCAATGACCAGCACCGTGCTGCCGGGTTTGATGTCGCACAGGTCGATACCGTGGAGGCAGCAGGCAACCGGTTCCGCCATGGCCCCCTCCTCAAAAGAAGTGGTGTCGGCAATGTGATAGACCTGCTTTTGATGCACCCTGCAATACTGGGCAAAGCCGCCGTCGGCAGTGGTTCCCACACCTGTCATATTCTCGCAGAAATGGCCGGTTCCGTTGCGGCAAAAATCGCAGCTGCCGCACAGCCCGTTGGGATCGACACAGACACGGTCGCCGGGTTTCAAGTTGGCAACGGCGCCGCCTGCCTGCTCCACAATCCCCGAAAATTCATGGCCCAAGATGGTGGGAGGCGTACAGTCCGCCGCCCCCTGATCCCCCTCGAAAATATGAACGTCGGTCCCGCAAACGCCGCAGGCCATCACTTTGATCAGAACATCCCGGGCCCCGATCTCCGGCATGGGGCGCTCCTCCAAACGAAGATCCTGTTTCCCATAAAAAACCGCGCTTTTCATGGCCCATCATCCTTTCCAGACAAGCGTTGCCCCAAGCTGTTTTTAAAATAAGCCGTCCCGCTAATGAAGAAACGGAACCTCCCGCATACACGCATCCATTTGCTCCCGGTTGGGCATGGCGGGGATTCCTCCCTTTTGCGCCGTGGTCAAGCTGCCTGCCGCATTGCTAAAGGCAATGATTTCCTGCCATTCATTGCAGGAAAGGCGCCGCAATTCTTCCAACGGCCTGCCGCCGATCCGGAACAGTAACGCCCCCAGAAAAGCATCTCCCGCACCGGTGGTATCAATGGTGGCAACATCATAAGCCGGCACCCTGCCGCTTGCCTGTCCGGTGTAGTAAAAGGCCCCCTTTGGCCCCAAGGTGACCAACACAAGCGCCGCCCCATGCCGTGCCAGCTTTTTGGCGCCTGTCGTTAAGTCCGTTTCCCCGGTTAGAAGCTCCATTTCTTCTTCCGACACCTTGACGATATCCGCCAAGGGCAATGCTTTGAGCATCATCGTCTGGGCAAGCTCCGGCGTTTCCCACAGCAAAGGCCTGTAGTTGGGATCGTAGCTGATGACAGCTCCCGCCGCCTTGGCCTGCTCCGCCCCAAACAAGGTAGCGCCCCGGCTGGGCTCGTCGGTCAATGAGACGGAGCCAAAATGAAAAATCTTACAGTTTTTAAGCAGGTTTTGATCAACCTCTTCCCTGCTTAGGCAGATATCCGCACCGGGTTTGCGATAAAAGCTAAAGGAGCGGTCCCCTTGATCGTCAAGTTGCACAAATGCAAGCGTTGTGTTGGCTGTGGGGGACAGTCTCAGCCCCGACACCTGAATCCCCGCTTCTTCCATGGTGGACTTGAGGAAGCGGCCAAAGGAATCGTCTCCCACCTTCCCGATGAAGGCCGTTTTGCCGCCAAGCTTGGCGTTCATGGCCAGTACGTTGGCCGGTGCCCCTCCCGGATTGCAGGCAAAAAGCTGCATCCCCAGCTCATTGACCCCGCTGGGTGTAAAATCGATCAGGGATTCACCAAGGGCAACTACATCAAACATGTTGTCTCCTCCTACTACAGCGGGTTTTTTATCTCCAAGCCCGGGCTGCTTCTGTTTACTCCTGCACATTGATCAGAACTTTCATGGTTGTTTTCGGGTTTTCTTCAATGTACCGGTACGCTTTGCCAAAATCTTTAAACGCAAAATGCTGGGAAATCAGCGGTTCTAAGTGAACCTTTTTTTCCTGCACCAGGGCAATGGCATCCAGATAATCGTTTCGGCGGTACATCATGGAGGTTTGCAGGTCCAGCTCGTGGTCATTAAGAACCGCTAAATCCACCGTTGCCATCTTGGCGAACACCGCCACCAGAATAATCCTGCTGCCTTTGCGCGCATGTTGAATGGCCTGACCTATGGTTAAGTTATTGCCCGCGCAGTCGTAGATAATGTCCGCTCTATCCGGCCCAAAGGCAGAGAGCAATGCCTCGCCAAAATCCTCTGTTTTGGTGTTAGCGGTAACATCAGCGCCGCACTGCCTTGCTTTTTCCAGACGGATATCGCTGATATCCGTCACCAGAACCTTGGCCGCCCCCATTCCTTTGGCTGCCTGCGCCACTAATATGCCGATGGGTCCCGCGCCGATTACCGCGATGTTCAGGCCCTTTACATCTCCCGCCTTCCGCACCGCGTGAACGGCAACTGCCACCGGTTCGATCATAGCGCCTTCGTCAAAGCTCATCTCCTGCGGCAGAGGGATCACCTTGTCAGCTTCTACGGCAAAATAGTGGGAAGCCACGCCGGTGGTTTGAAACCCCATCACCTTTAATGCTTCGCAAAGGTTGTAGCGTCCATTCCGGCACAGGTAGCATTTTCCGCAAACCACCTGAGGCTGAATGGTGACCTTTTGTCCTACCCGAAAGCCTTCGACGCCCTCCCCGATTTGAGCAATCTCCCCGGAAGTTTCATGCCCCTGTGTAATCGGATAAGAGGCAAAGGGATGTTCTCCGTGATAAACATGCATATCCGAACCGCAGATGCCAATTTTCATAATTTTCACAAGCACTTGGCCGGGTCCGGCTGCCGGAACGGGAACTTCCCGGAATTCAATGACACCCGGAGCTGTCATGACCTGTTGCAGCATATCTGTTTCTCCTTTTTCAGACGTGTTAGATGACTGCAGGGTGCTTCTCCTGCTGCGTATGGGCACAATAAGATTCCCGCCCCTTGGCTGCGTTTCGTGCGGAAACCGGCGCAGCTCCGTCACCCGTTTATCAGAACTCCGATTCCCCGGCTATTCCTTTTCAATCCTGGACAATTCCTTCATATCGGACTTGAGGTTCCGATAGACGGATTTGTACAGGCGGTAATATTCGTTGTATTTTTGGTGATTCTTTTGGTTCACTTCAATTCTGCGGTCCAGAACCTGCCACTTCTTCACATCCTCAAAGGTCAGAAGCCCGGTTCCGATTCCCGCCAGAATCACGTCGCCCATATTTGCCTCCACATCATGAATGGGGCAAACCACAGGGTAGCCGGTGACATCGGCAAAAATCTGCCGCCATACTTTGGATTTCGTCACCCCGCCCGCAATGAGGATTTCCTCCCCCAATTTCTCCCCTGTCGCTTCCATCGCATCCCGGAGCGAATAGGCTACCGCCTCCAGAAAGGCACGGTATAGGTGCCCCTTGGTATGAGTCAGGGACAGGCCGAGGATGGTTCCCTTGGCGTCCGAATCCCATACCGGGCTGCGTTCCCCCATAAAGTAGGGCAGAACTACCAAACCTTCGCTGCCCACGGGGATTTTTTCCGCCTGCTCATCCAGCATGGCGTACACATTTGGCCCCCCGGATTTTTCCAGTTCCCACTCATACTCGCACAGGGTCTGGCGAAACCATTTGATGATGGCCCCCGCTGTTGCACCGCCGGCAAAGTAATAGGACAGATGCTTTGCGTCGTATAAGTACGGCCACACAATCAGATCTTTGCCTTGGACAGGCTCTTCGGAAATGAGAGCTGCGCACATGGAGGTCCCGATGGCAGCTGCGTAAATTCCCGATTCTAGCACCCCAAGGCCGATATTGGCGGCGCCGCAGTCGATTCCGCCGGCAATCACCGGCATACCTTCCCACAGACCAAGCTGCTGGGCAACCGCCTTTTGCAGCCCTCCTACAATCGCAGTGGATTCCACAATGTTTTGCGGCATCATGCTTCTGGGAATGCCCATGGCAGCCATTAGTTCCCCGGACCAGGTGCGGGTGTTCATATCAAAAATTCCGCCAATGTTACCGGCAGACGAGTAGTCAATGGCAATTTCCCCGGTCATTTTATAGATCACGTAAGCATTGGGCGGTAAGAACAGTCTGGTTTTTTCCCAATTTTGGGGCTCGTTCCGCTTCATCCAGAGAATTTTGGTAAAGCCATAATAGGGGTCTGAACCGTTGTGAGTAATTTCCAACAGCTTTTCTTCCCCGATTTGTTCCAGCACCCACCGAGCCTCTTGATCCGCCCGGCGATCCATCCAAATCATACACGGGCGGACCGGCTCCATGTTGGCATCCAAAGGAATGCCCGAGCCACCGTAAAGGCCGCTGATGGCGATTCCCGCAATATCCTCTTTGGGGACATTCGCCTTTGCCACTGTGTTTTGAATAGAGCGCATCGCTGCATCCAGCCAGACATCCGGCCATTGTTCTGCCCATAAAGGCTGGGGCGTCAAGACATCATACTCCTGCAAATCTTGGGAAAGCAACTGTCCGTTCAAATCCATCAACACCGTTTTAGTCCCGGACGTTCCAATGTCTGTGCCCAGTAAATACTTCATGGGATGGCCTCCTTTATTGGTTTACAAATATCCTTTTAAATTTGTTCAAAAAATGCATCGATATAACTGATTGCCGCCCCCGCCGCTGCAGCTTCTACCTTGTACTTGCAGGGCAGAAGGTAATCCTTAGCCTTTTCGCCAAAAGGGTTTCTGGCATCTACCATGGAATACAAGTCCTCGATATACTCGCCGATATATGCGCCCACATAGCCGCCCAGAATGATCGACCCATTAAACAGCATCCGCACATTGTGAATGGCAAGCGCCAAGTCTTCCATATACTGTGTCCACCGCTTTTTAATGGCGGGATCTCCTTCCTCCAGCTTGGAAAAAAACAGTTCCAGATCGCCGTCGGTGTAATCGGAAAGATTGGTGGCCCGGCATACGGTTTCAAAGCAACCGTATTTTCCGCAGTAGCATTGCTTTCCGCCCTTGGCTACCACCACCATATGTCCGATTTCACCGCCCTTGCGGCTGTCGCCCGGGTGGACTTCATTGCCCATGATGACAGCACCGCCAACGTTGTTGGTCAAGCTGATATAAAAGGCATCCTGAATATCGTGGTTGATCCAAACCTCGGCGTGTCCCCCCACCTCCGAGTCATGGAACAACCGGTTTTTGTAGGGGATATACTTTGCAATTTGGGCCCTTGTTTTTCCGGTAAAATTTAACGTTAAGCCGTAGATGACCTCTTCGCCGTCTTCCGAAACCAGCCCCTGTACGGAAATTCCGACTCCAAGCAGGTTGGGATCCTCCACGCCGGATTTTTGCTTCACCTGTTCGACCAACTCGCCCAATCTTTTCAAATAGGCATCGTCGTCCAGATCAAACAAGGCCCGTTCCTTTTCCATCGCCACAATATTGCCGGACAAATCCACCGCCAGCACCGTAATGTGATGGGCTGTCAGGTAGACGCCAATGGCAATCCTGGCATTTTTCACGTACGTGTAAGCTGTTGCGCTGCGGCCACCGGTATTCTGGATTTTCATGGAGGTATCGATTAAGCCCAACTCCGCCAGATATTGCAGGTTCTGTGTGACTGTTGGCAGGCTCAGCTTTAGCCCTACTACAATGTCCTGTTTGGAAACAGAACCGTTTAAACGCACAAAGTGATAAATCAGCTGACTTTTCTTTGTGCTTGTAAGCCATTTGCTACTTCTCATCATTGCACCATCCCCATTCATCATTCTGCTGAAATGCCCGGCCGATTGACAGGCTGCCAACACCGCAAAGAACCAAGGAAAAAATGGCAAAACACACCTGCACGCGGCCTTTTCCCTATTCATTCTAACATACTGCGGCTATTTTGTTAGGCATTTTACAGAATTTTGTTGTGTTGGTGGTCTTTTCGCCCTGCCGCGGGGACTCCGACAGCGGCAAATCAAAGTAGACAGGCATCGTAAGGTGCAAAGGATGCAGGAGAGAAGTGTGCTGTCCCGGTGGAATCCCGGTATCCAAAGGCCTCGCAGTGATGTCAACGCATCTTGTTTAGGTTACCTGCCTCTTTTTTTGCAGGCAATCGAACCCGACCGCTGCCGCAAGAATGAACCCTTTTACAATCATCTGCGTGTACGAGCTGATGTTCATCAGCACCATACCGTTGCCCAGGATTCCGATAATCATAACACCCGCAATGACATTGGAAAATTTGCCGTAACCGCCGCTGACGGATACGCCGCCCAACACCACACAGGTAATGACGTCAAACTCATAACCTCTGCCGGCGGTGGGTTGCCCCGAGTTGGTTCTGGATAGCAGAACGATTCCCGCAAGGCCTGCAAAGAAACCGGAAAGAGCGTACACCATGTATTTCACCCGCCGGACACGGATTCCGGAAAGCCTCGCGGCTTCCTCGTTTCCGCCCACGGCATAAAAATATCGGCCAAAATAAGTCTTGTTTAAAATAAAGCTTCCCAACGCAAAGCAGGCAATCATAATGATAACGGGAATGGGAATCGGGCCGAGATAACCTTGTCCGATTACTTTGAAGCGCTCATCAAAGCCAAAAACAGGGGTGCCTCCGCAGAGCAGATAAGCTGCGCCTTCCACAACGATCTGAGTTGCAAAGGTGGCAATCAGTGCCGGTATTCCAATGGACGACACCATCGCTCCGTTGACCAGTCCGATGATAGTCGCCAAAACAAGGGACAGCACCACGGCAGCTCCCATGTTCATTTCCAGATGTACCATCAGGTAAGCGCATACAATGTTGACAATGGTGATGATGGAACCGGTGGAAAGGTCGATGCCTGCAATTAAAATGACAAAAGTCATACCGATGGATGCAATGCCGTACATCGAAACCTGACGCAAAACCGTAATCAGGTTATGGGGGTCCAAGAACCTTTTGTTGGCTATGGAAAACCCGATAAACAGAGCAACGAACACAACCCAGATGGCTTTATCTTTAATTTGATATATTACTTTGCTCTTCATGCCGACGGCTCCTCCTTGCTTAAGGATGCGTATGCCATAATAGTATCGGGATTAAACGCTTCCTTTTTCAGCTCTCCTGTAATCCTGCCCTCGGCAAGGACTACAATGCGGTCGGACATTCCCATCAACTCCTCCATTTCGGAGGAAATTAACAAGATGGTCTTTCCATGATTCTCCACCAGATCATTCATCAGCTTGTAGATTTCGTACTTGGCTCCTACATCGATTCCCCGTGTGGGCTCGTCAAAAATGACCAGTTCAGAGTTTGCGGCCAGCCATCTGGCCAGAATCACCTTTTGCTGGTTGCCGCCGCTCAGGTTTTTTACCAGCTGATGCAACGACGGCGTTCTGATGTCCAACTCATTTTTGTACTTTTGAGAGGTTTCCATCTCCTGCTTAGAACGAATGACGCTCAGCTTGGAGATTTTGGGGTAAATCGGCATATTGATGTTGTTTTTGATGGAGATTCCAAGCATGGCGCCATGGCGTTTGCGATCCTCCGGCACCAACGCGATGCCCATATCAATGGCTTGTCTGGGGTCCTTGGGGCTGACTTCTTTCCCTTTGAATAAAATCTGCCCCGATTCTTTTTGCACCGATCCAAAGATCATCTGGGCCAGTTCGGTTCGCCCAGCGCCGATCAGTCCCCCCAATCCCAGTATTTCTCCTTTGTGAACACTTAAATTGATGTCCTGATTGCCGTTTCCGCAGACATTTTTCAGTTCAAGGATGACCTCATCGTATTGAATGCATTCTTTTCTGGCCGGATAGGATTCGGTCAGTTCCCGGCCCACCATCAAGTGGATCAGCTCATCCACTGTGCTCTCTGGAGTGGTAAGGGTCTTGATATATTCGCCGTCTCGCAGGACGACAATCCGGTCAGACAGGCGGAAAATTTCTTCCAGTCTGTGGGATATGTAGATAATCGCGACGCCCTTTTTCCGCAACAGATTGACCACCGCAAACATGCTCTCTACCTCTGCACTGGTCAGGGGCGCGGAAGGCTCATCCATAATCAAAATTTTGGCATCCTGCTCAATGGCCTTGGCAATTTCCACCATCTGCTGGTATCCCACTGTCAGGTTCTTCATGGGCGTTTTGGGGTTGATTTTGATGTTCAGCTGCTGAAAGGCCTTTTCCGCCTCCCGTTCCATTGCCGCTTTGTCCACCAGAATACCCCTGCGGATCGGCCGTCCCAAAAAAAGGTTTTCCGCCACCGAAAGCTCCGCCACGTTGTTGAATTCCTGATAGATAATGGCAATTCCGTTTTCCTGCGCCAGCTGCGGCGTCATACTGGAAAATTCTTTGCCATTCACCACAATTTTGCCGGAGGTTGGAATTACCGCGCCCGAACATGTTTTAATCAGCGTGGATTTTCCAGCGCCATTTTCTCCGATCAACGCCAGAATCTCCCCCCTTTTCACGCTGAGGGAAACATCTTTAAGCGCGATCACTCCAGGGTATTCTTTTCGGATGTGCTGTAATTCCAAAACGTATTCTTCGCTCATACTTTTACCCCGCATTTTGATTTTATGGAAGCAAAGCGGCTGCTTTGCTTCCATAAACCAGCTACAGACGATTACTGATAGTCAGCCAGATATGCCTCTACGACATCGGCGCCAATGGGCAGCAAGGGCCGTACAATATTTTGTTCTTTAAAGCTTTCACCGGTCAGCAGCTTTTCGTACAGATCTACAACTGCCTCGGCGGTGCGTTTGTTGGAGCCTTCAAAGCCTACGGACACCCGGGTGGCATTTCCGTTCAGGATCGCCTTGAGCTGCTGCTCGGTTGCGTCGGCCGAGAAGATGCCCATATCATCGGGAATGTTTCCGCCGGTGGCTGCCATAAACGCCTCGTTGGCACCAATATCCCCGCCGGCTCCGATGGAGCAGACAACCTTGCAATTGGGGTGAGCCTGCAGAATGGTTTCCATGCTGGACTGGGCCGGACCGGCTTCCAGAGCCGGTTGCTGCGCCACGATGACATAGTTGTCCTCACACTCTTTTTCCAGAGCGTCCAGAATGCCGGTTTCTCTTTCCAGAAGGATGGGAGTCTGAGGATAGTTCATAATGGCAACTTCCGCTTTGTTTTCCGCGGTATAATGCTCGTTGATGAACTCCGCCGCCGCCGAGCCGATAGCGTAGCCCAGCATGGTGTTATCCAGCACCCAGTTGATGTCGGTGTTGGTCATTTTATCGTCCCAACACATGATCTTGATGCCTTCTTCTTGAGCCTTTTTGCAGACATCCTCAATGGCTGTAGGATCGGAGGGATGTACCATGATCATATTACATCCGGCGGAAATAAAGTTTTCCAGCTGGCTGATCTGCTCAGCCGAGTTGTCCTTGCAGTCGACGATGGTGTAGTCCCATCCCTTTTCCTTCAAGAGCTTTTCCACTTCTCCGAATACCCCTGCCCAATAGCTGTTTGCCAAGGACTGCAGGCTAACCCCCACCTTAAACTTCTCGGTTGGGGCATTCCCTTCCGCCGGTGCCGGGGCGGCAGAGCTTCCGGCCCCACTTTGCGCAGCAGGCTGTGCCTGAGATGCACCACCGGTTCCGCATCCGGCAGTCATTGCAAGAAGCATTACCATACTGAGAATTACGCTGAAAAGTCTTTTTGTCATTTGATTTCCTCCCATAATATTCATGTGCTTTATTCAATCGCCCTGCAGCAGTGCAGTTCGATTACAGCCAATCGAAAAACCAGCCGTACCTTAACGGCAAAAACATGAATCACGGAGCATCTTTTTCGGGGCCGGTATTGCTAAGAACCGGACACATCCTAAAGATTGGGGCACCGGTTGGGCGCCTTTTTTAAAAGCAGGTAAAGGCGCCGTCTACAACAAAATCGGAACCGGTGGTAAAGGTGCTGGTATCGCCAGCCAGATAAACGCACACAGACTGAAGCTCTTCTGGCCGGCCCAGCCGGCCCATGGGTGCCATGGCATTCCACTGTTCGATGAGGGGAACCAGTTCGGCAGAGTTGCTGATCAGTTCGGTGCCTATGTATCCCGGGCTGATGGAGTTAACCCTCACATTTCTCTTTGCCCACTCCACCGCCAGTGATTTGGTCAGTTGAATCACGCCTGCCTTGGATGCGTTGTAGGCGCATTGAGGCTGAGGCACATGGACGATGTGCGCCGACATGGAAGCCGTATTGATGATCGAGCCGCCCCCGTTTTGGAGCATAAATTTTCCGGCCGCCTGATTGGTCAGGAATATGCCGGTTAAATTAATATCGATAATTTTTTTCCAGATTTCCAAGCGCATTTCCTCCGCCGGCTCATTGATGCAGATTCCAGCATTGCAAAAGGCTACATCCAGTTTCCCAAAAGTGTCCACTACCCGAGCGACCATGCTTTCCACCTGTTTTTTATCTGTCACATCCGTCTTGATCGCAATCGTCTTGATCTCGTGGTGATCCCCTAACTCCTTGGCAGTCTTTTCGGCCTCCGCCAGATCGATATCCACAATCGCAAGGTTTGCGCCTGCTTCTGCAAATGCATAGGCAACGCTTTTACCAATTCCCCTTGCACCGCCTGTGACAAAAATCGACTTTCCGTCCAGACGCATCTTTTCAATGATACCCACGCCGTGTACCCTCCTAATGCTGCAATGCCTACCTCTGTTTTCAACTAATTTATAAACTACTTTTGTAAATATGTTTTATAAAAGTGTTGTATAAAACTGGTTTTATTATATCAGCAAAATTGTGAGGGCGCAAGCCATAAAATTATATAAATTTATTTGAAAATTATTAGCATTATGTACAACGAAGCAATGGACATACTCTGAATCAGAGTTCCTTTTTTCTTATCCCCGCCTGATGTTGGCGGTATTGTTATCCATTGTAAATCATGGGAAATGAGTGACTGTATTGGTCGAAAAAGAAGCATCGGCATACTTCACAAAGAAACGCCGGATTTCATTGGAATCCGGCGTTTCTCCTTTTTATCAAAAACAGAGTGCATATCGATCAGGATATTAAGGCTCCTCCCCTTCCGTCAGGAAGGCAGGGGCCGGGGGAGCCTGCAGCAGAGGATAGGTGTAGCTTCCGCTGCTTTCCTCCCATGGGCTTGTGTCCCGGCCGGCGTTGAGGTCGGCCACCATCTGCTGGGAGCTCATCTCGTCGCTGCTGCACAGAGCCGCGGAGCCGGAGCCGGTCCCGATCCCGGTGGGAGCGGTTTCGGCAAGATAATAGCAGTTGGTAATCACTGCGCCATCGGCATTCTGCCCCGCTACGGCGCTTCCGTCTTCGATGGTTCCAACATTGTAGCACCCCGAAAGGGTAGAACCCTTGCCGTTGACTCCCACCAGTCCCCCGCCCAAAGGGGAACCGGAAACTTTTGCGGCGTTGTAGCAATCCCGGATTTTAGCTCCGTCGTTGTAGCCGCAGATTCCACCAATGGAGGAGCTTGCTTTTCCCGCCACCCGCGCTGCGTTGGAGCAGGCGGTGATGGTACCTCCCGGACGGTTTACCCCCACAATGCCACCTACATAGGAGCGGGTGGCGGCGCTGGAGTGGATCTCGCCGGAACGCAGGGCCATATTCTGCAGCCGCCCTTCATTGGCGGCAAAGAGGCCCACCTGCTCCGCCGGGGACTGAATGCGCAGATTAGAGATTCCATAGCCGCCTCCGTCATAGCTGCCGGAAAAGGCCACCTGCCCCCCAATCACGGGAAAACCAGAGGCAAATTGAGAGTCATCGGCGATGTCAATCTCCCCGGTCTGATAGAAGTGGGAGTCCAGATGCTTGGAAATATGGGCCAACTGGGCAGCCGTATTCACCAGATAGGGCGACTGGGCAGAGCCGTCCCCCTTGAGGAATCCCCCGCTCTCCCGAGAATGTCCGCAGACGGTGGAAACATCGTCCAGATCGGTGTCCACAGCCTCGGGACGGCTCAAAGATGTGGTGGCGTAGTCCAGATTGGGGTGATCGGCTACGCTGCCGGGAGGGTGAATTCCCGCCGCGGTAACCAGACGGTCCGGCTCCTCCTCATAAATCACCCCGTCGGCGTTGGTAAACAGAACGTTTACCTTGTTGCCCAAAGCGTAAACCGAGGCATTGGCTCGGAGCTCCATCACCCGGCCAGAGCCACTGACCTGAAGGGTGGAGTCGGCATCGGCGATCAGACTGTGAATGCTTACGCCATCCACCTTGAGCTGCAGGCGGTGCCAGTTGACAGGGGGGCTCAAAATCATGCCGGGGATTTCTCCCGAGCCGGAAATGGAGGTATCCTCCGAAAGAATCAGGCTGTTGACCACACGGTCCACCGTCATCTGGGATTGTCCCTTAACCGAAAGGGTTCCCACCCGAACTCCCAGACGGAGCACCATCTTTTCGCTCATGTCGGCGGGCTGAACCACCATGTTCAAAATCTGGCCTTCTCCGCCAAGGGAAAGGGAGCCCTCCCCCATCAGCTGCTCCACCACCGTGTCTTTCCCCAGTTGGAGCACCGTACCGGGTTCCGCCGTCAGATTGCGGATTTCCAGCCCATTCAAAGTCACGTCCAGAACGCCCACTTCCTGAGTGGCCCGGAGAAGCACCTGCTGGATGCTCTCGCCGTCCGCCCCCTGGGAAAGGGTGCGGTTCAGAGTGGCAGGGCTGCGGATTTCGATGGTATTGATAGTCCCTTGTCCTTCCAGCTCCACCTTGACCGTGGCTTTGCTGTTGTAGATGACCAGCCGGTCAGCCGAGACATTGCGGAGCACCAAACGGTCCACCCCGCCGGCGCCCAGCCGCAGTTCTCCGCCGACAGCGATGTCCTCCAGATGGACACTGCCCTCCGATTCAATATTCTGAATTAAAACATTGTCCCGAACCGAAAAGTTCTGAACTTTCACGTTGGATTTTTTGATGATGAGATTATCGCATTCCTCCCGCTGAACGGGGTTGCGGTTTTCGTAAATGGTCATGTCCTTGCCGCCGCTTTCATTGGGTACAAAGGCGGAAGATGGCTCCCCCGGGCCTGCGGTCATCAGCTTATTCAAAGTAAAGGGCAGGAGGAATACCAGCAGCAGAACCAGCGCCACCCCTAAGGACAAGGCGATGAGTCTG
>ENA-UOOR01001901-UOOR01001901.1-fermentation-metagenome-genome-assembly--contig:-NODE-1901-length-22808-cov-7.620973_pt1 | contig 22808 bp, 17 predicted proteins | sample MGYA00245780_ERZ724029 | MGnify/ENA primary metagenome ERZ724029 (study PRJEB28704, sample SAMN03018315) | fermentation metagenome | biome: anthropogenic terrestrial biome; feature: soil; material... | reverse complement strand
CGAAACTACTCGGGTCGTGCTTCTTGTCGCCCCGAACGACTGTCAAACTCGGGCTGAAGAGGTGTCGGGAAATCACTGCGAATACCAGCCGGGCGACGACCTTCGCCGGGTCGACCGGAACGCGGTCGCGCGCGCTGGAGAGGTCTTTCTTCGGGTGCCGCAAGACGAGCTGGCGCCGCGGCGTCGAGGTGCTCGTCGACCCGTCGCGCTCGATGGCCGTGAGCGAGGAGAGGCGAGAGCGTCCCCGCGAGCTTGCAGCCCCCTCCTTGCGTCTCGCGGCCGTCCAGGGCTTGCCGGCGGCGCTCTACTGGCTCGGTGGCGCACCGGAAAGGTGCGAGGCGCCGCTCGATGAGTTCGAGGGGACGGTGTCGCTCGCCGCTGCGGTCTCCCGGGTCCCGCTCATGCGCAGTGGCGTTTGGCTGGCCGTCAGCGACTCTCTTCCGCGAGCAGCCGCTCACGTCGCTGCTTCGAAAGCTCTCCGACGGGGCCGGCCTGGTCGGGTTGGTCGAAATGCCCCGACGAGGGGGACGACCGAGCCATCGGCCGGGGTTGCTGCGCTTGTCGTCGAGGTCGAGACCGAGGAGCTGCTCGAGCCCAATCTCGATCATGACGCGCTCGAGCTGTACCTGCGCCGGCTTGCTTCACACCGGGAAGCGCTCGAAATCGAGGCCCGACGGGGTGCGCGCGGAGCTGACCCGAGTCAGAGCGTGCAGGCCCCTGGCCGACCCGATTCGCCAGCGGCTCGCAGGGCGACTCCTCGAAGGCGGCTCTCTGAGCGGGATGAGACCGGGCGCTCGACTACGAGCCCGAAGCAGGAAGGCCCCGAGGCAAAAGCCCCGAGGCCTCCTAAGGGTCACGCCGTCGGCCTACTGATCGACGCGGGCAAAGCTCACTGGCTTCCGCCGCCTGGCTGCATCCCCCCTGGCTGCAAGCTGCCGTCGCTGCCCTGGATGCCCTGAAGCCAGTTGTTGTTGCCGTAGGCCTGATAGGTCGCGCTGATGCGCTGGCCCTGCTGCAGTTGCTGCAAGGTCGTCGGGTGGGCGTGGAAGGTCCGGTTCGAGATGACGACCGTCCCCTGGGCCGGATCGACCCGCGAGACCGTTCCGGTGATGGTCTGCGCACGTCCGGTGCCTGCTCCGCCGACGCCCTCGCCGAGAAGCCAAGCGTTGTCTCCGTAGGTCTGGTACTGGAGGGTGGCCTGCTGGTTCTTGCTGTAGCGCTCGAGCTGAGTCGGTGTCCCCCGGATCATCATGGTTCGGCCGTTGACCGACAGGGTCATCGTGCCCGCGTTTGGATTCGTGTTGACGACCTGGCCCCGAAGCGTCTGCGTGCCTTGCTGCTGGGGCTCTGCTTGACCCCGCTGCATGCCGCCCGGCTGCGGGCACCCCGGCTGCACCCCGCTGCCGCCTTGGCCCTGCGGCATGTCTCCTTGGCTGCCCTGAACGCTCTGGAGCCAGTTGTTGTTGCCGAAGGCCTGGTAGGTCGCGGTGACCGACTGGCCCTCCTGAAGCTGCTGGATCTGCTCGGGGTGGGCGCTGAAGGTGCGGTTGGAGATCACGACCGTGCCTTGCTCCCGATCGATTTGGGCAACGCTGCCGGTCACCGTCTGCGCTCGGCCCTCGGCGCTGCCCGCTCCGCCGATGCCCTCACCGACCAACCACGTGGTGCTTCCATAGGTGCGGTACTGGAGGGTGGCCTGCTGGTTGCGCCTGAAGCGCTGAAGCTGCGTGGGCGTACCGCGCACCGTCATGGTTCGGCCTTCGGTGGACACGGTCATCGTGCCCGAGCTCGGGGTGACGCTGACCACCTGAGCTCGCAGCGTTTGCGTGGGCGCCTGTTGCATCCCTCCCTGCTGCATGCCCGCCTGACCTTGCTCGGTGCCTGGCTGTCCCTGATGCATGTCGCCCTGCTGCATGCCGGCGCCTCCCTGGCCTTGCTGCATGCCGCCTTGGGGGCCTTGTACGTTCTGGAGCCAGTTGTTGTTGCCGAGAGTTTGGTAGGTCGCAGAGACCGACTGGCCTTCTCGAAGCTGCTGGAGCTGAGCGGGGTGGGCGTTGAAGGTGCGGTTCGAGATGGTGACGGTGCCCTGTTCCGCGTTGATTCGGGTGACGGTGCCGGAGACCGTCTGGGCGCGGCCAGCGCCGGTGCCTGCTCCGCCCATGCCCTCGGGGAGCAGCCAGGCGGTCGAGCCGTAGGTGCGGTATTGGAGGGTGGCCTGCTGGTTCTTGCTGAAGCGCTGCAGTTGCGTGGGCGTGCCGCGCAGCGTCATGGTGCGCCCCTCGGTGGTCACGGTCATCGTGCCCGACTCGGGGCTGACGCTTGCGATCTGTCCCTGCAGGGTCTGCGGCTGTCCCTGTTGCATGCCGGCGCCGGCCGACCCCTGCATGGTTCCGCGCTGCTCTTCGCCCGCCTGTCCGGCGCCGCCCATCCCGGTCTCGATGCTCTGCAGCCAGGCATTGTCGCCGCGCGTCTGGTAGCGGGCTCGGACCTGTTGTCCCTCTTCGAGGCGCTGGAGCTGCAGCGGATGCGCCATGAAGGTTCGGTTGCTGATTTCAACGGTGCCCTGCTCGGGACTGACGCGGGAGATGGTTCCGGTGATGGTCTCGGTGGCTCCCTGCTCGATTCCCGCGCCGCCGATGCCTTCGCTGAGCAACCAGTTGTTGTTGCCGAAGGCCTGGTACTGCAGCGTCACCTGTTGGTCCTGGTCGAAGCGCTCGAGCTGCGTGGGAGTACCGCGCAGCTCGACGTTTCTGCCGTTGGCGGCGACGGTCATCGTCCCGTCGTCCGGGTTGAGGTCGACCACCCGTCCTTGGAGCTGCTCGGTCTCGCCGGCCGTGCCTGCTCCGCCGGTTCCTGGCGCTCCGGCCTGTGAGTTCTGCGCGCACGCGGGCGCGAGTAGCAGCGCCACCAGAATCGCAACCAATCGCATTTTCCACTCCTTCTCGTTGCCCGGCAGGGCATGGGGCGATAACGCTCGGCGACGGATGCTGTTGACGTGCGCGCTGGGGTGCGAGCCTCCTGGTTGGGGCGCGGCGCCGGCAGGAGTGTCGGGGGTGAGAGTGCGTTCGAGGACGGCGAGCCCGAGCGGCGCCGCCTCCTGTGTTTCGACAAGGCCGGCGAGGGGCGGGGTGTTTCATCGAGCGCGCCGGCCGCGCCCGGCGCGCGGCGCGGCTCCGGCGCGGCCTACGGGGACGATGAGCGTGGGGGCGGGCCAGCATGGCTGCTGCATTGCGAGAGCTTCGCGCGCCAGTCGGCGAGCATTCGCTGCGCGAGGTCGGGATCGTCCAGCGAGCCGATGAGCTCCGAGGGCTCGACGGGGAACGAGAAGGCGCGCCAGCCCTCCCAACCCGAGCACTCGAGCCGCAGCTCCCAGGGCCCGGTCTCGCGCGGCTCGAGCGAGAAGTACCAGTCGTCGAGACCGAGCCGCTCGAGCAGGAGCCGGGCGGCCTCGGATGCCCCCGTCAGCTCCCTACCGGAGATGGGCATGGTGGGCCTCCATCAAGAGGATTCTGGAGGCGCTCTTCGCCAGGGGCCGCCTGCCCGAACGCGGCGGCGTCGGTCCGAGAGGTCAAACCCTAACGGGCAGGTTGTCGGATGGCGGGGCCCATCGCAATTTCCGGGCCGTGCGTACTTCGCTGACAGGATACTCAAGGGCCACCGAGCCTTGTGGCCCCAGCGCCTTTGGCGCGAGGACCCGAGCGGTCGATGAGGCCATCGAGCGCTACCGTGACGAGCCGGCGGCGGCGCTTTCTCTATTGGTCGAGCTTGGTCTCCTCCTCGGTCCCTTGCCCGCGAGCGCCATCGCCTACGCTGCCGCAAAGCTGGGCACCGACGCCGACAGGCTCGCTGCGCTTGCTCGCGCCCATCGACTGGCGGCTGCCTCGCACGAGCTGAGCAGGCTCGGTATCTGTACGAACGGTCCCTGCGCGGCGCGAGGGGGCAACGAGGTCGAGCGCGTCCTGCGCGAGAAGGGCGTGTTGTTCGAGCCGCTGCGCTGCCAGGGCGCGTGCGATCTGGGCCCTATCGCTTGCTACAACCGCGGCCCTCCGCTCGCCATCAGCGCCGCGCGCGCCCGCTCGTTGGCCAAAGCCGACCCGCTCGACTGGGAGGACATCCTGTCGGTCGAGAAGCCCGTCCACGCGTTCAAGACAGAGACCCGCGTGGCGTTCGCCAACATCTTCGCCAAGGGCTCCCACCAGCTTGCCACGGCGCGCCGGCACGGAGCCTGGGCTCCCGTCGAGAGCGCGCTGCAGGCCCCGCCCGAGGCGGTGTTCGAGGCGGTCTGCGCAAGCGGGCTGGTCGGCGGCGAGCTCGACGGGCGGCCGGTTGCCGAGCGCTGGGCGCGGGTGCGCGAGGGCACCGGCCCGAAGTGGCTCGTCATCGACGGCCTCGAGACCGAGCCGGGCACCTCCAAAGACCGCATCCTGCTCGAGCGCGATCCGCACCTGGTGCTCGCCGGCGCGGTCCTCTGCGCCTACGCGGTGGGCGCGACCGAGGCGCTGCTGTGTGTGCGCGGCGAGTACGAGCTGGTCTTCGAGCGTTGCCGCGCCGCGGTCGACGACGCGACCCGCTGCGGGCTGCTGGGCGAGAAGATCCTCGGCACGGGCTTCTCCCTGCCGGTGCGGCTAAGGCTGGCCCCGAGCAGCTACTTTGCCCGCGAGCCGGCGCGGCTCATCGAGGCGCTCGAGGGCGACCCGCCAGGCGCTCCGGCGGCCCTGCCCAACCCCGAAGAAGGCGGGCTCGGCGGCCAGCCAACCCTCGTCCAGAACGTCGAGACTCTCGCCTCCCTCCCCGCCATCGTCGCCCAGGGGGCCGAGTGGTACCGGGCCCTGGGAAAGAACGGCGCAGGAGGGGCCAAGGTCGTGTCGCTTGGCGGCGACGTGAAGAGACCTGGCAACTACGAGGTTCCTCGCGGAACCCCCCTGCGGCACCTCATCGAGGAGCTCGGCGAAGGGCCGCTCCAAGGCAAGAGCATCCTGGCGTTGCACCTCGGGGGGGCGGCAAGCGCCTACCTCGCAGGTGACCAAATCGACACCCCGCTCGACGATGCCGCGCTCGGCCCGCTCGGGGCGTGCATCGGCAGCGGGGCCGTCGTCGCCGTGAGCGAAAAGAGCTGCCTGCTCGACCTTGCGCGGCGCGAGGCCGCCTTCTTCGCGCGCGAGGCCTGCGGGGCCTGTCCCGGCTGCTCGCATCTGCTCGAGCTCGAACAGGCGATCGGCCTGCTGGGCACCGGTCCCGAGCCGGCGGCCAGGATCGAGGCCTTGATGGCGGAGCTGAGCTCGGCGGGCTGTCCGATAGGGCGCCGGGCCGCGGTTCCCATCGGGTCGGTGCTCGAGCGCTTTCCCCAGACCATCGATCTGCACCGCGAAGGCCACTGCTCCTGCCACCCGCGCAAGAAGGCGAAGAGCTGATCGGCTGCAGCGTTGAGGCCCTGCCCGTCCAGAGGCCGCGACCAAAGCGGAAGAGCGCGCGCCTTTCGGCTCCGATGTCGGCGCGTCTGCTGCCGAAAGGGCGCGAGCGAGGTCGAAGCGACGGGCCTGGGCCTTGACCGCTGCCGATGCTTCCGCCGATCACCCGCCCCAAGGGTCGTCCAGCGGGCGGCGCTCGGGTCGCAGGTGCTCCCACCTGTGCTCACGCGGTGTTGGCCTCGTTTCACTGAGGCAAGCGGTCCGCGCCCTGCGCCTTTGTCTGTTTTGACCCTCGCCTCGGGCCTGGGCTATCGTGGCCTCCAGTCGCGGGCCCGCTCAGCGGCGCAGCCTTGCGAATCGACTAGGGAAAATGGCGATTATGGGCGATGGGGACCTGCAGAGGCAGGCGCTGAGGCGACGCTTGCACGAGCTCGAGACCGAGCTGGTGCAAGCGCAGGCCGAGCTGGCCGCGCTCGGTGTCGGGGAGCCCCTTCCCGGTGTCTACGTGGTCTTCGACGTCGGCGCCTTGTCGGCGGCCGTGCCCGCGGCGCTCGTGTTCGAAATCGTGCGGCTGGTCGAGTTCACGCCCCTCCCCCAAGCGCCGGCCCACGTCCTGGGGAGCTTCCTTTATCGGGGCGAGCCCGCGGTCGGCGTTGATCTCGCGGCGCTCGTCGGCCATCCGCGCCTCGCCTCGCTCGATGCCCATGTCGTCGTGCTCGCCACCGAGAGGCGGATAGGTCTGGTCGTCGACCGGGTGCGCACCCTCGTCGAAGCGCCGGTCGTCGCCGATCCGTCAGAGGAGGAGGACGCGAAGGTCGGCCGCTGGGGCTCGAGGCTCGTCGTAGGTCTGTGTCGCAGCGGCGACGAGCTGCTGCCCCTGTTGGACGTGGGCGCGCTGGTGCGAGAGGGTGAGACCGGATGAGCTTCGGGCCCCAGGCGCTTCGGTCCGAGGTTCTCGAGCAGGTCGAGGCCATCCTCGAGCAGGCCGCCGGCATCGTTCTTTCCAAGGCGCTTCGGCGAGCCCTCCAGGAGTCCTTTGGCAGAGCGGCCCAGGCCGAGGGGGTCGGGGCGGCGGGCTATCTGGCGCGCCTGCATGCCGGTGAGCCCGAGAGCATCGCCCGGCTCGTCGAGCATTCGGTCATCGGCGAGACCTATTTCTTTCGCCACCCCGAGCAGTTCGCCGGTCTCAAGAAGAGGCTGCGCACCGAATGGCGTGGGGAGCGGCCGCTTTCGATCTGGTCGGCCGGCTGTGCCAGCGGCGAAGAGCCGTATTCCATCGCCGGCGCCCTGGCGGAGGCGGGCCGTGAGCCGGGGGCCGACCGCGTCGTCGCCACCGACATCTCCGAGCGCGCGCTCGCGCGGGCCCGCGCCGGCCGCTACGGAAGCTGGTCCATCCGCAGGCTCGACCCGCGCCTGCACCGGCTGCTCTTCCTGCCCGTGGACTCTGGCGAGGTCGAGGTCGTCGCCTCCCTTCGCTCGAGCGTACAGTTCAAGCGGCACAACCTCGTCTCGGAGCCGCCGCCCGCGCTCGGCTTCCACGCGATCTTCTGCCGAAACGTCCTCATCTACTTCTCTCCCCAGACCGTGGCGCGGGTCCTCCACAAGTTCGTCGAGGCGCTGCGGCCCGGCGGGCTGCTCGTGCTCGGTCCGGTCGAGGTCCCGATGGCCGCGGGCCTCGGGCTCGAATGGCTCGACTGCGAGAGTGTCACGCTGCTGCGCAAGCCGGTGGCCGGCGAACGCAAGAGCGTACCGGTGGCGCGGCGCTCTCCCCCCGCCCCTGCGGCGGCGCGGCCACCCCACGCAGCCTTTCGCAAGCCGGCCCTTCCCATCGCCCCCACCGCGGTCGGCCTGCCCGCCGCCGGGCCGCAGGAGGCACCGGCGAGCAAGAGCGCGAGCGGGCTCTTCGAGCGCGCCCGCGACGCCGCGCGCAATGGGCAGATCGAGGAGGCCGAGCGGCTCGCGCGCGACTCGGCCGCCCGCGAGCTGCTGCCCGAGTCGTACCTGCTCCTGTCGCTGACGGTTGAGAGCCGGGGGGATCTCGAGGGCGCCATCGATGCGGTGCGCCGGGCCCTGTACCTTGAGCCCAACCTTGCGACCGGGCACGCGGCGCTCGTGCCGCTGTTCGAGCGGGCGGGCCGTCCCCAAGACGCCGAGCGCGCTCGCCGCAACGCTTTGAGGGCGCTCGAAGGCGTCGACGAGTCGGTCGTCCTCCCCGGCATCGAGGAGATTACGGCCGGGGCGCTCAAGCGAGCGCTCGAACAGGCGACCCATCATGGGACTTTTCGGTAGCGAAGCCCGGTGCGCGCCGGTATGGAGTCGGAAGCAATGTCAAAGCGCAGCTTGACGAGAATGACCGTGCTCGTTCTGTCCGCGTGCGCGCTGGGCGCTGTCCCGGGCCTCGCGCTTGCCGGGAACGTGGTCGTCGCGCGCAGCTCCGAGCTGGGGCCCTACACGGCGCTCGAGAAGGCCTTCGCGGAGGCGCTCGGGCAGGCGACCACCTCGATCAGCCTCGCCGCCGCCGGTGGCCGGGCCGAGCTCGAGAAGGCCTTGTCTGCCCAGCCCGCGCTGCTGCTGGCCATCGGCTCGGATGCGGCGCGGGTCGCCTCCGAGCTCAAGCCGGGCTGCCCGGTGATCGTCGCGCTGGTGCCCGACCCGCGAATGGTGGGACTTGCCGCGAATACGCCCTTCGTGCCGATGTTCGTGCCCCCGGCCCGCCAGCTCAAGGTCGTGCGCGCGATTCTGCCCTCGGTCCAAAAGCTCGGGATCATCTACGACCCGGCGCTCTCCACCGGGCTGGCCGCTGAGTGCCAGTCGGCCGCGACCGCGGCCAAGCTGACGCTGGTGCGAAAGGAGGTCGGCGCGCGCAAGGACGTCATCGGCGCGGCCCGCGAGCTTATCGGCGAGGTCGACGCGGTCTGGCTCATCCCCGACACCACCGTCATCGCCGCCGACACCTTCAAGTTCGTGATGGTCACCTCTCTCGGGGCGAAGGTGCCGGTGATCGCCTTCTCCGAGGGCATGAGCAAGGCCGGCGCCGTGCTTGCCGTGGAGGCGGACTACGGTGAGATGGGGGTCAAGGCGGCCAAGGCCGCCCGACGGCTGCTCGTCGGTGGCGCCGAGGGCCCGGAGGCCCCTGAGGGCACCATCTACCTGAACGCGAAGAGCGCCGCGATGCTCGGCCTGACCCTGAGCCCGGCGATGCGCGCCCAAGCCGCCAAGACCTTCGAGTAGCGACACAGAGAGGCACTGACTGTCCGTGGAACCAAGAGCCAGAACAACGAATACCCCCGCCGCAGCGCGCGTTGGCCGGCGCCTGACACTCAGGGTGAAGATCATGGCGATGACCGCGGTCTCGGCCGCGCTCCCCGTGCTCATCCTGACCGGCGTCTTCGTGCTGCAGGCCGACTCGATGCTGAGATCCGAGCTGAGCAAGCGCGGTCAGTCGGTCGGCCTGGAGATGGCGAACAACCTCGCCTTTGCCGCCTTCTCCGCGGAGACCGTGGGGCTGCAGGAGGCGGCCAACAAGACTCTCCGCGACATCCCGGACGTCGCGTACGTGCTGTTGCGCGGGGCCAAGGGCGAGGTGCTCGCCCAGGCCTTTTCGTCCGGCTTGGGAAAGGTCGAGACGAGCAAGCTGCCGCTGCCCGCCACGCTGCAGAGCGATCCGCTGATTGGCGAGCCCTTCGACCTTGGGCGCCTGACTGTGCTTCCTGTCGCCGCCCCAATGATCTTGGAGCAGCAGCCCCAAGCCGACACGGCGGGCACGGCTCTCGAGCTGCTGGCGCTTGGCGCCGAGGAGCCCAAGCCCCAGGCCGAGGTCCCCAGCGTCAAGAACCACGTCGGCTCGGTGCAGATAGGCTTCGACCTCGCGATGCTCGACCGCGAGGCGCGCGCCGCGGCGACCACGTCGATCATCGTCGGCCTGCTCGTCCTCGGCCTCTGCGTGCTTGGCGCCTATCTGTTCTCCCGGCTCATCGCCGTGCCGCTCGAGCGGCTGTCGACCATCGCGGCCGGGATTGCCCGCGGCGACCTCCAGCAGCAGGTCGAGGCGGTCGGCAGCGACGAGATCGCCGACCTCGCGCAGGTCTTCCAGGTCATGGGCAGCGGGCTGCAGGCGATGATCGGCGATCTGCGCACCGCCGCCTCTGAGATCGAGGGCGAGGCGACGAGCATCCTGGCGACCTCGAGCCAGCAGTCGGCGATGGCCAGCGAGCAGGCCTCGGCGATCAACGAGACCTCGACCACCGTCAGCGAGATCGCCCAGACCTCCAAGCAGGCGACCGACCACGCCGACTCGGTCATCCAGCTCGCCCAGCGCTCCGAGGAGCTCTCGCGCGACGGCCAGAAGGTGGTCGACGAGGCGATGGCCGGCATGGAGAAGCTCGGCGCCCAGGTTCGGGCGATCGCGCAGTCGATCACCGAGCTGTCCGAGCGCACCCTGCAGATCGGCGACATCATTTCGACGGTCAAGGACCTGGCCGAGCAGTCGAACCTGCTCGCGCTCAACGCCTCTATCGAGGCGGCCAAGGCTGGCGAACATGGCCGGGGCTTTGCTGTGGTGGCGATGGAGATGCGCAACCTCGCCGAGCAGTCGAAGGTGGCCGCGGGCGAGGTCCGGGCCATCCTCGGCGAGGTGCAGAAGGGCACCCGCACCGCCGTCGCCGCGACCGAAGAGGGCAGCAAGCGGGCCCACGCGGCGATCGCGCTCGCCCAATCGGCCGGGTCGGCGATCCTCGGCCTCTCCGAGGTTATCCGCGACTCCTCGCTGGCCGCCCGCCAGATCGCCAACAACACTCGCCAACAGACGATAGGTGTCGAGCAGATCGTCTCGGCCATCTCCGAGCTCTCGTCGGCGATGGCCGACACGCTCGAGGGCACCAATCGCATCGAGAGCGTCGCCGGGAACCTGACGCACCTCTCGAAACGGCTGTCGGATCTGGTCGGCCGCTATCAGGTCTAGCGTGGCGGACGCGAGCGCTGCGTCCAGAGGACACCGATGAAGATTCTCATCGTCGAAGACACCAAGACCATCACCTCGTTGCTTCAGGTCTATCTGATGGGATGGGGCCTGGAGTTCGTCGAGGCCAAGGACGGCGAGGAGGGCCTGCGAAAGGCGCGCGTCGAGAAGCCCGATCTCATCATCTCGGATGTCCGCATGCCGGTGATGGACGGCTTCGAGCTGTGCGCGGCCATCCGCTCGGACAAGCAGCTTCACGCCACCCCGCTCTTGCTGCTGACGACCCTGAAGGACGAGGCCTCTCGCCAGAAGGGCAAGCTGGTGGGCGCGACCGCGTTCTTGAGCAAGCCGGTGGCGGTCGAAGAGTTGCGCGAGAAGGTCGGCCAGATCCTCAACCTCCCGGCCCGCAGGTAGCCCCATGGCCGAGGACGCCGGCTCCAAGCTCGACTTTCAGGAGCTCTATCGACGGCTCGACGAGGCCGAGAGGGCGCTCACGCGCGGCGGCGAGGAGAGCGTTGAGGAGCGCCAGCGGGTGCTCTCGGCGCGCACCCGGGCGCTGTCGGGCTCGCGCTCGCAGGAGGCACAGCACCAGGTCGCGCCAGTGCTCGCCTTTCGCGTCGGCGGCGAGCGCTACGCGGTGCCGATCGCCGAGGTCGACGAGGTGCTCGAGATCAAGGGGCTCTTTCCGCTCCTCGGCGCACCTCGCCAGCTCCTCGGGGCCATCGTCGCGCGCTCGCGGCTTATCCCGGTCCTCGACCTGCGCCAGTTGCTCGGGTTGGAGGGCGGGGGCATGTCGGACCTGACGCGCGTGGTCGCCGTCGGGCGCGGCGACGAGCTCTTCGGCCTCGCGGTCGAGGAGGTCGAGGGCAAGCTCGAGCTGCGCGCCGAGGGCTGGCAGCGCCCGCTTGCCGGTCCGTTCGTCCACGTGACCGCCGACAGGCTCGCGGTGCTCGATCTGGCGCGGCTCGGCGCCGGTGAGCCCGCCCAGTCTCCGGGGGCGCTCGCCCATGGATAGGGAGCTGCGCAGGCGAATCTGGCCCGTGTTCGTCGAGGAGGCGCGCGAGCACCTCCAGCAGATCAGCGCGGGGGTCCTCGCGCTCGAGCGAGACGCGGCCGGCGCGCCGGGTCTGCTCGAGGCGCTCAAGCGCACCGCTCACGGCCTGAAAGGCTCGGCGGCGAGCCTCGGGCTGACCGACCTCGAGCGGCTCGCGCACGCGCTCGAGGACGCGCTCGTCGGCCGCGAGAAGAGCGGCCCGCTCGAGGCGAGGCTGGTCGAGGCGCTGCTCGCGGCGCTCGACGCGGCCGAGGCCGCGCTCACGCGGGGCGACTCGGGTGCCGAGCCCACGATAGAGAACCTGGCAGAGCTCCTCGCTTCTTTGACCGGGGGCAGCGACGGAGCAAAGGGCCTCGCGCAAGCCCAGCCCGCCCCGGCTCCGGAGGCCGACCCGCTCGAGCAGCTCTGGCCCGTCTTTCAGGGCGAAGCGCTCGAAAACCTGCAACGGCTCGAGCGAGCCTGCGCCGGGCTCGAAGCGAGCGGCGCCCCAGCGCTCGGGGCTGAGGATGCCGACCTGCTCGCGCGCGTCGCGGGAAACCTCCAGGCCTCGGCGTCGGTGTTCGGTCTGTCGCGGATGGGCGAGCTGGCCGCCGAGGTCCAGACCCGGTTCGCGGGCACCGCGCGCGGCGAGCTGTCGTCCGGCGGGCTCGAGGGGCTGCGCGAGCCGCTCGCGGCGCTCGCCGAGGAGATCCGCGCGCTCTCTCCAGCCAGCACCCCGAGCGGCGAGCCGGCGCCGGCGTCCGCTCGCCAGCCGGTGGCCGGCTCTCTGGCCGAGATCTTCCTGGGCGAAGCTCGGGATTCGCTCGTTCGGATGGAGAGGATTGTCGAGCGGCTCTGCTCGCCGTTTGACGGCGATCGCCGCGCCGAGGCCGACGAGGGGGCGCTGCGGGCCCACAACCTCAAAGGCTCGGCAGGCGCGGTCGGGGCCGGCGAGATCGCCGAGATCGCCTCCCTCATCCACGAGCAGATGCCCCTGCTCGCTGAAGCGGGCGTGGATGCGAGCCGCGCGGTGGCTCGCATCGCCGGGCTGCTGGTCGATCTCAAAGGCGCCCTCGGGCGCTGGGGCGAGTCGTCCCGAGCGTCCGGCAAGGCGGGGCCGGCGGCAGCCACGCCGCCTGAACCGGCCGCCGCCCCCGAGACGCTCAGCGCCAGCGGCGCCAAGGCCTCCACGGAGCGGACGGTGCGCGTCTCGGTGGGGACGCTCGAGTCGCTCGCCCGCCAGATCGAGAACATCGCGCTGGCTCGAACCCGTCAGGAGCGGCGCGCCCGCGAGCTGCAGGGGTGGGCCGCCAGCGCCCGGGAGGTCCTCGGGCTGTGCGAACAGGCGCTGGCTCCGGTGCGCCTGCTGGGCGCCGACGAGGCGGTCGCAGCGCTCGACGAGGCGACCGGGCAGCTCCGGCGACTGCAGCGCAACCTGCTGCGTGGCGCCCAGGAGTCGCTGCGCGACGCGGAGCAAGCGAGCTTGCTGAGCACCGTGGTGCGCGAGGATCTCAAGGACTTGCGGATGATGCCCGCCGCCAGCGTGCTCGAGCCGCTGCGGCGGACCGTGCGCGAGGTGCTCGGCCGCGTCCAGAAGCGGGTCGAGCTGCGGATCAAGGGGGGCGGGGTGCGCCTCGATCGCCGCATCCTCGACGAGCTGAAGAACCCGCTGCTGCACATGGTGCGCAACGCGGTCGACCACGGCATCGAGTCGCCGGAGATGCGCCGCGCGCTGGGCAAGCCCGAGACCGGGAGCCTGGAGCTTCGCGTCGAGCGGCGCGGCCACCGGGTCGCGCTCATCGTGCGAGACGACGGTGCGGGCCTGCCGATCGCCAAGATCCGCGCGAGGGCCGCCGACCGCGGGGTCATCAGCGCCGAGGCCGCTGCCAAGCTCAGCGACGAGGAGGTGATCCGGTTCATCTTCCGCAGCGGCTTCTCCACCGCCGAGGCTGTCACCTCGCTCTCCGGCCGAGGCGTCGGCCTGGACGTGGTCCACGAGACCATCAGCCGGCTCGGAGGCACGGTCGACGTGTGGTCGGCAACCGGCCAGGGGACGCAGTTCACGGTCGAATTGCCCCTGACGCTCGCGGCGACCATGGCGGTGGTCATCCGCGCTGGCGGCGAGCGGGCGGCCATCCCCTACGAGTCGGTCGAGCGGGTGCTGCTGCTCGACCCCAAGGAGCTCGGCACCATCGCCGGGCGCGCCAGCGTGTTGATCGACGGGGAGCAGGTCCCCTTCTCGTCACTTGCGCGGGTGCTCGGCGTGCCCGAGGGCCGGCTCGCGCTGGAGCGCGGCGAGGTCCAGCCCGCGCTGCTCGTCAGCGTCTCGGGCCAGCGCATCGCGCTCGCGGTCGAGGACGTCCTCGGCCAGCAGGAGATCGTCGTCCACGCGCTCGGGCGCCAAGCGGCGAGCGCGCCCCACATCGGCGGCGCCGCGGTGCTCGACGACGGCCAAGTGGTCGTGGTCCTCAACTCCTACGAAATCGTGCGGCTCGCGCAGCCGATGGCCCGCGTGCAGAAAGACAATGCCGGCGCGAGGCGGCGCGTGCTCGTCGCCGACGACTCGCTGACCACCCGCTCGGCGATGAAGGCCCTGCTCGAGATCGCCGGCTACCAGGTCCTGCCGGTCGGCGACGGCGAGGAGGCCTGGCGCAGCCTGCAGGAGTCGCCCTGCCAGCTCGTCGTCAGCGACGTCCAGATGCCCCGGCTCGACGGCTTCGGGCTGACCCGCCGGATCAAGGGCGACGAGAGGCTTCGCGCGCTGCCCGTCGTCCTCGTCACCTCGCTCGATTCGCCGGCCGACCGGGCCGCCGGGCTCGAAGCGGGCGCAGACGGCTACCTCGTCAAGCGCGAGGTCGAACGCGGCAAGCTGCTCGAGTTGGTGCGTCAGCTCCTGCCCGCGGGCTAGTCGGCTCGCGGCGGCAGAGAGCCGGCTGCCGCGCCGCGCGTGGGAGCGGGGGGCCGGGCGCCCCTTGCTTGCGCGCGTTCGATGGGCGCCGCACCGTGGGGTCATCCGAGCGGCCGGCCGGCTGGAGGACCAGATGCGAATCGAGCGGTTGTCACTGCGTGAAGGCGCCGAGGGGGCGCGAGGAACCGCGGTCATCGTCGACGTCTTTCGCGCCTTCACCTGCGAGCCGCTGATGCTCGAGCTGGGCGCCGAGAGGATCGTGCTCGAGGGCGATATCGAGCGCAGCCTGGCGCGTACGGGTGTGCTGCGGGTCGGAGAGCAGAACGAGGTGCCCATCGAGGGCTTCGATCTCACCAATTCGCCCTGGCTCATCCTGCAAGCGGGCGAGGCGCGCTTTGGGGGCCGCACGGTGGTGCACCGGACCACCTCCGGGGTCACCGGCGCGCTCACGGCGCTGGAGCGCTGCGACGAGGTATTGCTCGCCTCCTTCCTCAATGCTGGGGCCGTGGCGCGCTATCTCGCCCGCCGGCGCCCTGCGCTCGTGAGCATCGTCGCCATGGGAATCCGCTCGAGCCAGCCGGCGCCCGAGGACGAGCGCTGTGGCGACGACCTCGAGAGCCGGCTCGGCGGCAAGCCGTACAACCATCTCGCCGCCGTCCGGGAAATCCTCGAGCACGAGACGGCGCAGAAGTTCCTGCGAGGCGACAAGCCCTACCTGCCGCGCGAGGACGTAGCCCTCTGCCTGCAACGCGACGCGGTCGACTGGGTCCTGCGCGCCGAGCGCGACGGGCAGGACGTCGTCGCCCGGCGGGTCGAGGTCTGACAGATGCGGTCGGGGAAATCCTTCTCGGCCTCGCTGCAGTGCCTTTTCTTCTCTTCGCGCACGCAGGCAGCCGAGTCGGCGGCGCTCCATCGCCTCGCGCTCCCGCGGGAGACTTGGCGACACCTCTTGCGGGCGCGCGAGCTAGCGCGGCCCCCGCATGGTCCGGGCGAGCATCTCGCCGGCTATCGAGCCGAACTCGACAAGACGCAAGCCGGGCCCCGGAAGCTGTCGCGCAGCGACCCGGAAGCACTCCGGCGGCCTCGTCAGCGGGATGGCCGCCTCGACGCGAAGCAGCCCGTCCTTGTCACGGCGGAAGCTCGCGCCGAGCTCGCGCGCGATGCGCATGACCGAGGCGTTCTCCTCGTGGACCCAGGCGCGAAAGCGGCGGATGCCGTTTCGCGCCGCCGAACGCTCGAGGGCGCACAGCAGCAGGCTGCCGAGCCCGAGCCCGTGGTGGGAATCGACGACCGCCACCGCCACCTCGGCGACCTCGAGTTGCTCGGCGAGGCGCACATAGCGGGCCACGCCGAGCCCGAAGCGCGGGCGCGAGGCGTCGGCGGCAACCCAGGCCATGTGGTTGCGGTAGTCGACCTCGGTCAAGTAGCGGAGCTGCTCGTCGCTCAGGCGCTCGAGTGGAGACATGAACCGCAGCCGCCTCGAGCCGACCGACAGGCGCATGAAGCCATCGCGCAGCGGCTCCCTGTCCTCGGCGAGGATGGGGCGAAGCAGGACCCGCTGCCCGTCTCGAAGCTGTAGTGCGCGACCAAACGGCCAGGCTCCTGAAAGCCGTACGCGCTTGGCCGGGCTCGCGAAGACCATGGCCTGTGCTCCAACGTCCAACGGGGCTGCGCCTCCGAGCGTCGAGGCGGGAAACCTTGGGGTCAGCCCGAGCGACGCCGAGGACTCTCGACTCTCGGGAGGCCCCGAGCTTTGTCGAGGGCCCGGGGCTGCGGCCGCTTGGGGTGAGAACGACTGCAGCTCTTGGGCAGCGAATCTTAGCTCGCTCGGCGATGGGGGCCAGGGACTTGCGGCGTGCGGGGTCGGCCGGCCGAGGCCGGCGGGGTCGGTCGCGAGGCGCTGAAGACCCGTCGAGAAACCCTTCCTCGCTCCGTCCGCTCCCCCCGGGGCGCCGCTCCCGACGCGCGAGCGGCGGGAGCGGAGTCGAAGGGCCCTTCGACTCCGGCCTCGCAGGCTCGGCCTACGCCCGGGGGGCGGGCCGAGTTCAAGGAGATCTCCCGACACCTCTTGAGCGCGCGCAGCGGGTGCGGTGCCTGGGCGGCCGCGGCAGGCAGCCGGCCGATGGGAAACGTGTCGTCTCGGCAAGTGCGAAGCCGGGCGAGCGTTGCTCCACCGGTTTTGAGCGCAGGCGAACAGGAGCGTGAGCTCCTTGCTATTATCGGCCGCGGAAAAACTTGGCCTGCCCGCCCTGGTAGTTGGAGAGCCTATGATCCGTTGCCTCATCGTCGACGATTCGCCGACCTTCCGCGGGGTCCTGCGAGGCATCCTCTCGACGGCCCCGGGCGTGAGCGTCGTCGGCGAGGCGGGAGACGGCGAGGAGGCCATCGCCCGCGCCATCGAGCTGAGCCCGGACGTCATCACCATGGACGTGCGGATGCCGCGCCGAAACGGGCTCGACGCCATCCGCGAAATCATGCGCGTCAAGCCGACGCCCATCATCGTGGTGAGCGCGGCGGCCCGCGATGCCGCCGAGGGGGTCAGCTTCCAGGCGCTCAGGCTCGGGGCCATCGAGGTGCTCGAGAAGCCGCACGCGCTCGATGCGGCCCGCTTCGCCTCGCAGTCCGAGGCGATCCGGCAGGCGGTTCGCGCGGTCGCAGGGCTCAAGCTCGTCACCCGCCACCGCCGCCGCACCGAGCAGGCGGCTCATGCCACGCGCCAGGCGGTGCGCGGCCGGCAAATCCCCTCGTGCATCGGCATCTGCGCCTCGACCGGCGGCCCGCCAGCCCTGCACAAAATCCTCAGCTCGCTGCCGCGCGAGTTCCCGGTCCCCCTGCTCGTCGTGCAGCACATCGCCGCCGGCTTCAGCGAGGGGCTGGTCCGCTGGCTGGGTGATCAGTGCTCGCTCGAGGTCCGGCTCGCCGAGCGAGGCGAGGAGCCACAGGCAGGCACGGTGCTCTTCGCCCCGGACGGTTGTCACCTGCTGCTGTCGATGGGGCGCATCCGGCTCGACGACGGGCCTCCAGTCAAGGGGCTCAGACCTTCGGGGACCGTGCTCTTCGCCTCGCTCGCGCGCGAGCTGGGCGCGAGCGCGGCGGGGTTGGTGCTCACCGGGATGGGCGACGACGGCGCCGCCGGGCTCAAGCTGATGCGCGAGCGAGGCGCGTTCACCGCCGCGCAGGGCCAGGCCAGCTCGGTCGTCTACGGGATGCCGCGGGTCGCGTTCGAGAGCGGCGCCGCCGAGGTGCAGCTCGAGCTCGACGAGATCCCGGGCGCGCTGCAGCGGCTCGCCGAGCCCGGGCTGAGCGGGGGCGGCGGGTCGGCGGTTCGGCGCAGGCGCCTGCTGCTTGCCGACGACACCGAGACCATCCTGCAGGTCGAGAGCATGCTGTTGTCCGACCGCTACGAGCTGATGTTCGCCCGAGACGGCAAGGAGGCGCTCGCCACGGCGCGCGCCCATTCCCCCGACGGCATCCTGCTCGATCACAGCATGCCGCACCTGACCGGCGCGCAGGTGTTGCAGGCTTTGCGCGCCGATAGTAGGACGCGCTCCATTCCGGTGATCATGGTCTCCAGCGAAACCGATGACGCCATCGTCAAATCCTGGTGGGCCGGCGGCTGCCAGGCCGTGGTACCAAAGCCTATCGACCAGCAGTTGCTGCTGGGCACGGTGCGCAAGCACATCTCCTAAGAGGAAGCTCCATCGATGTCTGTAGCTGCCTGTGCCATCTGCCAGGCGCGTCCGGAAGAGGCAGGCCCGCTGCAGCGACGCCCCCTCGTCGCGCCGAAGTATCTGGACACCAACCTCTTCTCCATCGACCCGCTCGGCACCGCCGGGGCCACCGTCGAGCTCTGCGCCGGTTGCTCGGAGCTCATCGGGACGACGCTGTTGCACCCCTCGGACATCGAGCAGCTCGCCAAGGCGATCGAGCTGCACCGCGACGCCTTTGCTCCGGCGGGGCCGAGCGATCGGCAGGCGGCGCGCATCCGTCTCTGGCACCGCGCGCTTCACCTCGGTCTCCGGGCCCTCGTCGCCGAGCTCGCGGAGCGCCCGCCTGTCCAGCCTGCGCGACCAGAGCCGGCTCAGCTCGGGTTGTTCGTCTCGAAGACCGCGCGACTCGCCAACGTCGAGGCCGCCCTGCTCGAGGGCGACCTTGGCGGGGCGAGAGAGCTGTCGCTCGACCTGGTGCGCCGCTTCGATCTGCCGGAGGCCCGCTATCTCGCCATCAAGCTCGGGCTGACCGAGGAGCGGATCGCCGCGCTCGAAGGGGACCCGCAGGGGCTCGCCCTCCTCGCCGAGCACCCGGAGGAGCTGCTCGAGGCCGGGCGGATAACCGTCAGCCTCGCGAGCGCCTTTGCCCGGGGCGTGCGTCGCTTCCTCGAGAAGCGCTCGTAAGGCTCGCAAACCCTGCCCGTGGCCGCGCGGCGTGGATTTCGGCCGCGCCCAGCTCTTGGTGTCAGCCGAGCGAGAGGTCGGATCCGAGCGTCTCAGGGGGCAAAGATGCCCAGCAAGGGCCCTGGCTGGCCCGTGGAGCGATCTTGGCCCCTAGCCCTTGCTTTAATAGGGCAGGGGCTCGCTCTTCGCGTCCTGGGCCATCCTGGGCTCTCTCAGGGGCCTTCCCGAGGCTCCAAAAACGCGCTCCCAACCAGGCGATCTTGTTGACCTTTGTGCCCACGCCCGGCCGGCCGTCCACCGCCCGGCGGAGGAGGCGATTGCCGGTCGGGATGCCCCCGGTTTGGCCGAAGGGGCTCGGGACAGGGAGCGGAACGAGCTTCGGAGGCCCGGGCGCTAGTCGAGCACCGCCAGGGCCGGCTCGCCCTGCACGACCCGATAGCGATAGCCGCTTCGCAGCGTCAGCTCCTGTGTCGAGAGCGCCTTGTCCGGCCAGCGGATCTTCACCTGCGCCTCGCACGCCGAGCCCAGGCCGAAGTGCAGCGTCAGGCCGTGCTGGATTCCGTAGTGGCCGTGGCCGCCGCCGACCTCTTGGGTCTGCGTCACCCCTCCGGCGCTCACCGTGACCCGCGCGCCGATGGCCGCGCGGTTGGTCCCATCGCCTCCGCTCAGCGAGAGCTGGATCCAATTGCCGTCCTGGCCAAGCAGGTTCTCGAAGTAGCGCACGTTCGCGGTCGGATAGCACTGGTCCTCGCAGCGTGCGCGCGAGTGGCCGACGACCAGGTCCAGGTCGCCGTCCCGGTCGAAGTCGGCGACCGCGATTCCGTGGCTGGCGAGGTGGTCGATGCCCAGCTCGAAAGCGACCGGCTCGAAGGTGCCGTCGGCGCGCTGCCAGTAGAGGTGCCCACGGGTCCCCGGATAGTCGGTCGAGCCGATGTAGAGGTCGGGGCGCGCGTCGTTGTCGAAGTCGAAGACCGCCGCGGTGATGTCCCCGTCGTTCCAGTCGATGCGGTCGTGGTCGCGCGCGAGGCCGGTGTTCTCGTTGCCCGGCCGCGTGAAGCGCACGTTCGGCTCGCCGGTGTTGAGCAGCAGCTCGCTCGGATCGCTCGAGGAGCCGACGTCCCAGTGGACGATCTCGGTGGTGAGCAGGTCGAGCGCCCCGTCGTTGTTCACGTCGGCGCAGACCGTCGTCCCCGAGTTGCCGCCGAGCCGGAACGGCTGCCGGTCGTTCGCGTGGTTCCAGCGAAACGCGTCCTGGTCGCTCGTGCAGCGGATGAGCTGCGGCTCGGGCACCTGCGCGCAGCCGGGGTCTTCGCGGTGCCACTGGCACCAGCAGCGGGCCGACTCGTTGTCGGTCCAGTCGGTCCGCTCGTCGAAGGCGTAGCCCGAATCGATCGAGCGGTTGACGAAGGCGACCTGGTTCTCGGCGTCGTAACCCGCCTGCCACAGGTGGTTCGGCGCGCGGCCGTAGGAGGCGGCGAGCAGCTCGGGGCCTCCGTCGCCGTTCAGATCGCAGGCGGCCACGCTCCAGGCGTAGCTGTGGGCGAGCGCGGCGTTGAGCGCGCTCACCGAGCTCCAGCCGCGCGTCTGCAGGCCGCGGGCGACCGTGACGTCCTCGAACAGGCCGCCGCCCAGGCCGCGGTAGAGCTGGTCTTGAGAAGGGTTGGCGCCCTTGACTGCGGAGTTGCCGATCCACAGGTCGACGGTGCCGTCCCGGTCGAAGTCGACGAAGGCGGCGCCCGCGCGCTCCACCCGCTCGCCTTCGCGGCGCACCGCGCTCGCCTCGGGCCCGAGCTCAAAGGTGCCGTCGCCGCGGTTGAGCATGATCTCCGAGGACTCGACCTGCGGGTTGGCCGGGTCGGCGTAGGACATGCCGGTGAAGGCGTCGAGGTCGCCGTCGTTGTCCACGTCGGCCCAGACCACGACCTCGGCCGGGCGGCCGAGCTTCGGGTCCTCTCCCCGGCGCGTGGCGACGAAGCCCGAGCTCTCGGTGACGTCGACGAACCGGGCGCCCTGGTCGTTGCGCAGCAGCCAGGTCGCCCGCGGGCCGCCCTCGGTGAAGTCGTCCGCCGCGAGGCCGCCCCGGCGTACCGAGAGATCGGCCCAGCCGTCGCCGTCGAAGTCTCCGACCGACAGGCGCACCCCGGCCACCCCGATCAGTCCGAGCGCCTCGGTCGCCTCCCGGAAAGCGCGCGTGCCGGCCGTCCAGCCCGTCCCCGCGGCGCAGCGGTCGGGGAGGTCCTGCTCGCAGCGGGCGAGCTGCGCGTTGCAGCGCCAGCCGCTCTCGCAGCTCTCCTCGCCGCAGCGGCAGGCCCCGTCGCTCGGGTCGCAGCTCATGCCCCGCTCGCAGGAGACCGCGGCGCAGTCGGCGACGCAGCGGCCGAGGCTCGCCTCGCAGACCCGGCCTGGGCCGCAGACTTCACCGCCGCACTTGCAGACGCGCCCGTCGGCATCGCAGCTCTCGCCCGGCCCGCACTTCAGCGCCGCGCAGGGATCGACGGGGTCCGGCGACGGCTTCTCGCCGCAAGCGGCAAAGACCAGCGCAACCAGGACCAGGGACCGGAGGAAGGGGAGGCGTCGCATGGCGCTCTTTCCAGGGCGAGGAGGCCGACGGACGAGAGTGTCGTCGTCCCCCCGCTCGAAGAGCGCGAGCATAGGACCCGGCGGCGCCGAGGCTCAACCGGCCTGCGGAGCTACGGCATCTTCTGGAGAGTGCCTTTCGCCCCCGCGAGCCAATAGTCGTCGGCGCTCGTGCCGAAGAGGTTGGTGAGCGTGACGCGGGCCGGGCTGTAGGCGCGCGTCCACTTGGTGCCGTTCCACTTCATGACGACGCCCTCGTGGCCGACCGCGCGGACGTCGTCGGAGGCGAAGCCCCAGACGGCGTTGAGCTGGACCGTGGTGTTGCTCGGCACTTCGGAGAAGCTGGCGCCGTCCCAGTGCAGGAGCAGGCTGCCGTTGCCGACGACCCAGACGTCGTCGGGGCCGGCTGCCCACACGTCACTCAGCCAGGAGAGAGTGCCCGAGGCGACGCTCTGCCAAGCCTGACCGTCGAAGCGCAGGATCCGTCCGTCGAGGCCGACGGCCCAGACGTCCTCGGGCGCGCGCGCGAAGCAGCCGGTCAGCTCGACCGAGGTCCCGCTCGCCGAAGCGCTCCAGGAGCTGCCGTCCCAGTGGAGGATCGTGCCGTTGCCACCGGTGGCCCATGCGTCGGAGGCGCCCGTTCCGGTCACGCAAGAGAGAGTGGACTGGACCCCGCTGTCGACCGAGGAGAGCGCCGAGCCGTCCCAATGGAGCAGCGTGCCCTTCGCGCCGGAAACCCAGACGTCGTCGCGGCTGCTGCCCCACAGGCCGGTGAGCGCCACGTCGGTGCCGGAATCCACCCAGCTCCAGCTTGCGCCGTCCCAGTGGTAGAGCAGCCCGTTCGCCGCGCCGGCCCAGTAGTCGTCAGGCGCCGATCCCCAGAGGCCGAAGAACGTTTCGGCCGGCGGAAACGGATGCCCCGCGTCGGGCGGGTTGCCCGCATCGGGCTCGCCGGCATCCTCGACTCCGGCGTCGACGACAGGAGTTGGCTCCGGCTCCTCCTCGCCGCATTGCCAGGAGGCGGAGGCGAGGAGAAGTGAGGCGACCAGGGCGAGTCTCGAGGCGCGCATCTGTGCTCCGGCTTGGGTTTGTCGTTTTCCCGAGCATCCTAGCAGCATCACCTGCGGCCCCGCCTTCGGGCCCGGCCTCGTCACGGAGCCTTGTGGCAGTCGATGCAGCCCTTCTTCTTCGGATGAGTTGTCGCAGGCGCGCTGCCCGTGTCGCGATGGCACTTCAGGCAATTCTCGTCCGAAGTCGATGCGAGCGAGTGGGGGACAGCCGGGCCCTGACAGGCAGCGAGAATCGATAACGCCGCGGCGGCGCCAAGGCGAAAGAGCGTCTGCATGGTCATCTCCTCGAGCGGTGCGCCGACTATGGCTCAATTCGCCGGAGAGCGCTCCTGCCCCGCGTCGTCGTCCCTCCAGGTTCTTCGCCCGAATCCACAGACCTTCCGATCGGACCTCACAGGTTGTCGGGAGGACCTCACAGGTTGTCGGGAGGACCTCACAGGTTGTCGGGAGGACCTCACAGG
>ENA-UOOR01001900-UOOR01001900.1-fermentation-metagenome-genome-assembly--contig:-NODE-1900-length-22811-cov-3.589427_pt1 | contig 22811 bp, 23 predicted proteins | sample MGYA00245780_ERZ724029 | MGnify/ENA primary metagenome ERZ724029 (study PRJEB28704, sample SAMN03018315) | fermentation metagenome | biome: anthropogenic terrestrial biome; feature: soil; material... | reverse complement strand
AGATTTTCACCACATTTTTCCGTGCGGAGCTTGGATTCTGCCGTCTGCTCCTGCCGGCTCTTTTGGCGGAGCTTGCTCTTGCCGGACTTCGGGACACTTTGTCCCGAAGTTTCCCCGGCCTTATTCGTCTGTTTGCTCATGTGCCAAATCCTCCGGGCGGGTAGTCAGCAGGTCGTAAATCTCCCCACGGGGGAAACGGTCTACAAAGGGAATGGTGACATTGCCATAGAACAGCAACCCCTCGCCGGAATTGGAATGGGTGATGTAGGAAAGCTGATGCTCTGAAATGCCGAGCTGCTTTGCCAAAATCGCCCGGTCACTCTGCGCCTGTGACAGCAGCACCATAAAATCCGTGTTGTCCAAAATATTCTCGATTTCACGGCTGGCCAGCAGGTCTTTCACATTTTGTGTTAAGGCGCTGGGAACGCAGCCCTTTTTACGAAGCATCTTCCAAACCGAAACAAAGTAGCTGGCGGTCAGCGGGTCGCGCAAAAGCACATGGAACTCGTCAAAATAGCACCATGTCGCCATGTTGTTTTGGAAATTGGTGTTGACCGCCGCCGTGACAAAATCGTTGGTGATGTGCATGGCGATTTTGCGGAGGTTTTCGCCCATGCCACGAATGACCACGCACATCACTCGGCTGTCCGTCTGCACATTGGTGGGATGGTTAAAGAGGTTGAGAGAGCCTGTGCAGTAAAGCTCCAGCGCCGTCGCCACTCGCCTGGCCTCCGGCTCCGGCTGCTTCAAAAGCTCCTCGTACAAATCCTGCAACAGCGGTGTTTTTGCCGTTTCCAGTCCCAGTGCCACTTCCCGGTACACCAGCCGCACACAGCGGTCAATGACGGTTTTCTCAATAGGCTGCAAGCCCTCCTTGCCGCCCACTACCAGCTCGCACAGGGACAAAAGAAAATCCGCCTTCATGGAAAGCGGACTGTCCTCGTCGTTCATGCCGATCTGAATGTCCATAGGGTTGATGTGGTGGGGACTGTCTGGGGCAATCTCAATGACCTGCCCGCCCAGCCGCCGCACCAGCGGCGCATATTCGCCCATCGGGTCAACCACAATGATGCGGTCATGGGTGGCAAGAAACACATTGAGCAGCTCCCGCTTGGCGGCAAAGGATTTGCCCGAGCCTGTAGAGCCGAGATAAAGGCCGTTGGCGGATTTCAGCTTTTTACGGTCTGCCATGATGACATTGTGGGAAAGGGCGTTCATGCCATAGTAGAGGGACTGGCCGTCCATGCGAAGCTCCCTTGTCATAAAGGGAACGAAAATTGCCGTGGAGCTGGTAGTCATGCCGCGCTGGATTTCGATGCCGTTATATCCCAGCACCAGTGAGGACACGAAGCCCTGCTCCTGCTGCCAGTCCAGCCGCTTCAAGGCGCAGTTGTATTTCTGTGCGATGCCGCCCACGGTGAACACATCATTTTCCAGCCACTGGCGGTTGGGGGCATAGTTGATGACGGTAAAGGTTAAAAGAAACATTCGCTCGTTGCGGCTTTGCAGGTCGCCCAGCAGCTCGGCGGCGTCCTTGGAAAAGGTAATCAGATCGGGCGGGAGAATATCAATGTCATATCCGGCCCGCGCCGCCTTGCGCTGTTCCTCCACCTTCATTTTGTCGATGTCGGAGATTTTACCCTTGATGGTTTTAATGGCTTTAAGCTGATCGACGGTCTGAATGTGCATGGTGACAGTCATTTCTGCATCCAGCTCCAAAATCTCCGCCAGCAGCTTATCCGAAAGCTCGGATGCCATGATCTGCAAATAGGACGCAGCGCCCCAATAGCGGCCCACACGGAACAGGCGGCTCTGCCGGAAGTCAAAGCTGTCTGGGGCAATAAAGTCTTTTGTCCCCATGCCCGTTTTCGGAATGTCCTGCCATGCAAAACGGAATGGCTCCCGGCCTCCAGGGTGCATTTGGCCGTGCAGCACCGCCAGCCGCCTGCGCCCGTCCATCGGTTCGGAGGGAACGCCAAGGCGCTTGAAGTTTCCCATCACATCGGCCTCCACGCGCTCCAGCCGGGGCCGCGCTTCAGCCACTCCCTCGGCTGGCAGGCCAAAGGTGATATATTTTGCCCGTTCAATACCGTTGTTGCTTTTGGCAATCTGATTTCTCAGCATCCCGGTGAACTCACCCCGGATGCTGTTGAACTTATCCTCGACCTCGGGGATATTCACCTTGTAGCGGCTGCGGTCATGGGAACGGCGGTTGATAAAGGAAAGCTGGAACGGCAGAGTGGCGTCAAAATAATTGAGAAAGGAACTCCAGCCGCCGAAGATAGCCGACTGATCCTCCGTGGACGCCACGGAATAATTGATGTCCTCATATTCTACCGTTTTTGTGTATACGCCGCCGGGGAGCTGACACACGCCGTCCGGGTGCATGGCAATATAGGGAATGGTCTGCTGGGCGGAGATCACAGCCCTCTTTTTACCCCTTGCGGGATTGCTTTTTTTTGCTTGATGTTTCTGCAATAGGCTCCTCCTTTCCTAGAGTGCTCCGTCCAGTAAACGGAGCATAGATGTTTTCTGCCCGATAGGGTCTGATGCCGGGGCGGGTGAATTTTGCCCGGATGATATTACCCAGCACCTTTTCAGCGGGCAGGCCGTCTTTTTCATACATGGCCAGCAGGAACGCCGGGAGCATCACCGCCAGCATCACGAACATAGCCCCGGTGCTACCAAAGGCGCTGCGCGCCAGCAGATAGGCGGGAACGCCCACAGCCGCCGCCCCTCCAAAACAAATAAGCTGACGCTTTGTGAGATTGAGCGCCAGCTTGGTTTTGATTTTTGACAGGTCATTGGGAATGGTTACATAGGCCATACAGCCGCCTCCTCTCCGTAATCATCCGCTTTGGGACACTTTGTCCCGAAGTACGGGATCGTGGGCGTGACCTCGTTGCCCCATACATCCCAGCCGGGCAGGGTCTGCCTTGCGAACAACTCCACACGGGGCAGGTCGCCCATGAGGGAGACGATTTTATCCCGTGCCTCGTCCGGCTTTTTGCTGTGGGCTTCGATGGGCGAAATGATGAACTGGTGGACGTTGGCAGCCTGTCGTTTGGGGTGGCCCCGCGTTGCCAGCAGGCAGATTTCCGCATTGCCCCGCGTCCAAAATCCCAGCCCATAAAACCAGCTATCCGCTTTTTTGTTCTTTTTCAGCCAGACGAAGGCAACGCTTTTATAGATGAAGCCCCACGCCTCAATCAGCCGCAGAGCCTCCGGGAGTTGCGGAAAGGTCGCCCATAGAAAAAGCGCGCTGTCCGGGGCCGCTAAATCGGCCACAGGCAACGAGCATAATTCTGAAATTCTCATGGTGGGATAGTGATGATCCGCCGCCCCTTGCAGCCCCTTTTGCGAATAGCGCCACGGGGGATCGGCGTAAATGATGGAATATTTACCGATAAAATTACACTCCTTTCTCGCCGCGTTCCACGGCCAGCCGTGCCTGCTCAATTCGCTGGGCGGCAAGCGCATAGATGGCCGGGGCGGTTTCAAAGCAGACGAAGCGTCGGCCTGTGTTGAGAGCGGCCACGGCGGTTGTGCCGCTACCCGCGCAGATGTCCGCCACCACAGCGCCCTCATCGGTGTAGGTCTTGATGAGATACTCGCACAGCTCAACTGGCTTTTGCGTGGGATGGACGCCGCCTGTCACCGTGGGGACGAACAGCACATTGCCCGGATAGCGCCGCCCGTCATTTGAAACGGACGCCGTGCGCTCAAACTTCCCATAATTTGAGCTTGTACCGCTGCGGGGAAAGGTCTTGCGGTAAGGCTCCCCGTATGTAAACTGCGGGTGGTAGACCGGGGACTTTTGATAGAACACCAAAATGTTCTCGGATTTTTTCAGCGGGGCACGGTTGGCATTGAGAAAGCCTGTCCCGCGCTCCTTGTACCATATCCACTCATAGCGGAGCATGGGGAGGTTGGAGGCCCCCAGCACCTTATCATAGGGGCATTGAGCAAACAGCAGCACCGCACCCTCCGGCTTGACCGCCCAGCGCACCGCCTCCCACAGCTCCGGGAGCGGCAGCGGCACATCCCAAAAGTTGCGGGTCGTGCCATAGGGCGGGTCGGTCAAGAGCATATCCACCGAATGCTGGGGCAGCGAAAGCAGCCCTTCGATCCCGTCCATGAGGTGCAGCCCATCGGTGAGCTTTGGGACACTTTGTCCCGAAGTATGAATATCGGTTTTCATCACAGCCTTTCTCAATGTGCGCCAAAGATACTTTTGGCGATACTGCCTGTCTTGAACAGCATAAAGCAGAGCAAAACCGTGTAGCCCACGCAGCCCCAAATGGAGCTGATGGGATCTCCGCTTGTAGTGATCCCTTGCACCAAAACGCCGTAGATTCCCACGCACAGTAAGATGAGCAAGCCTTGAAAGCCCACGGCGAACAGGGATTTGATATAGTTTTGCCCCATGCTGCCCATTTCCCGGTTTGAGAGAGTCGCCACCGGGATCGGCGCAAGGCTGACAAGCATATAGATTTCCAGCATACGGCCATATACGATGACAAAAATCACCACATTCAATGCCGTTATGGTAAGGCCGATGAAAATAGTTTGCAGCCACAGCCCTAACAGCTCGCCCAGCCCCATCGCCTCCAGCGTGGTTTGCAGCGTGTCAAGCATATCCGGCGTTACATCCGTTGAGCCTTGAATAACGCCGGACGCATTGGCAATCACGCTTTGGGATACGTCAAACACCGCGTTGACGATATTGAACACATTGGAGAGAATGAGGATGGCCGCAGCCGTTTTGAATATCCACTTGAAGAACATCCAGTAGTCGATGTCGTGCAAATTGTTGCGGTCTATGAGCATTTGGATCAGCTCATAGGTGGCCACAAAGGTTAAAACCAGTCCGGCAATCGGCAATATTACCGTTTCGGAAAGCTGGCGGATCATAGAGAATACCCCGGCGTTCCACGCCGCCGGGGTCGTCCCTACCTGCACCGCAATCTCCCCGACACGGGTATTGACCGTATCAAAAAGCCCGTTGAGGTTGCCAAGGATTCCCTCAATCAGCAGCTCCTTGAGCCAGTCTGTGATCCAGTCGGTGAGAATACCCATGTGTACCCGCCTTAAAACAGGCTGGACAGCAGAGGGATCAGCGTCGTGCCGATCACGATGATGCCGCCGCCCGCCATGAGCTGCTTCATGCCCTGGCTCTTGGCTCCGGGGTTATCCGAGCCGTAGCCCTCCAGCAAATTGACAACGCCCCACACGCCAAGGCCAGCGCCCAGCGCAATGACCAGAGTTTGCAAAGTACCGATAGCAGAAGTGAAAAAAGCCATAAATTGTTCTCCTTTTCTCCGGGTGAAAATGCCCGGACATAAAAATAACCGCCCATGTGGGCGGCTGCTTATACTTAAATAGTGATTTGGGTTGAGGGCAAGGAGGTGCTCGTGGCATATATTTCCCCTTAAAATGTAGTGAGATTTCCCAGCTCTTTCTTGCATGCTGTTCGTCTGCATTGCCTCTTGTTCCCTTAATCTATTGTAGTCTTATTACATCATATAGTTTAAAGGAAACTTAAATCCTATAAACAAGAAAAATATTTCTATAGTTATTCCTATCTATCGGAATTTACATACTCAATCTTTTCTGTTATGCTTTTGCCAAGCAAAGACGAAGCGAAAGGATGATACATAATGATTGACTTGGGCCTAAAACAAAAAGAGGTTCTTTTTAAGAACACAGAAAAAGAGCTTCTGTCGGCGTTCTATTCGAGCAGTACAGGCAAATCAAACAAAGAATTTAGATTTGCAAAGGTAGATAGTAATTTTATCAACTTTCTACCGTATCTCAATGACGGTGCGATAAAACTCTACTTGTACTATGTGGTTGTAGCCAAAAACGATACAGGGGAATCGTGGCATAGCATAGATACTATCAGCCAAAAGCTTAATGCAACAGGGAGAAGCATCGGAAACTGGAATCACCAGTTAGAAGATCTGGGGCTAATTTTCAGAACCAGTAACGGAAGAAAAAGCAAGGCCACTTTCGTCCTTCCCTTAACAGACTTTGCTGTAAAAATGAGCACCCAGAAGATAGAGCAGGTTCTCACTGAGCTGAAGCTGTACGACACAAATGAATCTTCAAAGGTTTTTGGTAGGTTTCAGTCGGTTACAAAGCTCTACGTAAAAAGCCAAACCGCAGATACAATCACTGGGATCTTATGTGTTCACTTGAACAGAGCGTCCACCGTAGGTACCACGGTGCTTAACAGCGTTGATACCTATATCTTTAATGTGCTTCCAACACCCGATGAAAATGTAGTAAAAAGGCTATCTGAGTATGAAGGAAATGGGAGGGTCGCTATCGTTAACGGAGAAGAGAAAATTACGCTGGGAAAAAAAGCATTTGAATCTTCCAACTGTTTTTTGGTTAATGTGCCTTTCAAGGTTGACGAAACTGCTGTCTATGAGATCATGAGCCAACTTACGAAAGATAATGTGGATTTTTCGGATCTCGACCAAATATCCATTCAGAATTTAGGAGGTAAAAATGACTGATTCTACGCTGGTATTGATACTTTTTCTGATGCTCGCCATTCTGTCGATGCTGAAAAAGTAAACATCCTAAGCTGGACTTACCATGTTTTGCAGGTAAGCCCAGCTTGGCTGTTTTTATTAGAATCAGTTATTTGGTTTTATACAAAGGCGTCCGGGTCGTCCACATCGTCATAGTTGAGAATGTCCTCGTCCTCAGCCGTAAGTATATCGTCCGGCACGGTCGCCTCGTACACCGTGCATTCCTCGCTCAGCCGTGGCCGCCTGTTGCGGTTGATGAGCCTGTCGAGGTCAAAGGCGTTGCGTTTATCGGCCTCCACCGTAAACTTGTAATTGGGATGCTGCTTCAAATCGTATTTGCGGGAATAGAACGGCGGCAGGCCACGAAGCTGCAAAATGCACCTGTCACCAGGCATGGTAGCAAGCTCGGCGGGGGTCATTAACTCCCGGCCCAGCCGCTGGGTGTTTTGATTATAGCTTTCAGACTGTCCCCGCGTGCGCCCGTCGGTCTGCATGGAAATTGTGGCCTTGCCCAGCCAGTTTTCCGATATTTCCTTGATGGTGTAGCTTTCGCGCCCGCCGAGAAATACCACGCTGTCCATATTACCGAGAATAGTTTCGGCGTTTTTGTCATAGATGGCCTTGCATTGCGCCAACTGTTGATACAGCAGACACAGGCTCACCTCGCGTGAGCGGATGACCGCCACCAGCTTTTCGAGCTGTGGCACTTGGCCCGTGTTGGCCGCCTCGTCCCACAGCACCCGCACATGATGGGGCAGCCGCCCGCCGTGGACGGTATCAGCCCGTTCACATAGCAGATTGAACATCTGCGAAAAGGCCAGCGCCACTAAAAAGTTATAGGTGCTATCGGTATCGGAAATGACAAAAAAGGTAGCCGTGCGCCTGTCGCCCATGCGGTCAAGCTCCAGCTCGTCATAGCTCATGATCTCCCGGAGTTGTGGAATATCAAAAGGCGCAAGCCTTGCACCGCAGGAAATTAAGATTGATTTTGCTGTTTTGCCGCTGCTTAATTTATATTTGCGGTATTGCTTCATGGCAAAACAACTGGGCTTGCGTTTTCCAAGGCCGTCAAACATATAATCCACGGCATTTTTGAAGTCATTGTCATCCTCCTTGACCTCCATGCCGGAAATCATATCCACCAGCGTGTTCATGTTTCGATCCTCCGCAGGCCCCTCAAAAATGATGTAGGCAATGAGGGCGCAGTACAAAAGCGTTTCCGCCTTCGTCCAAAATGGATCGCCCTCCTTGCCCTCGCCCTTGGTGTTGCAAATCAAGGTGTTGACGAACTTCAAAATGTCGGCCTCGGTCTTGATGTAAGCCAGCGGGTTATAGTGCATACTCTTGGAAAAGTCGATGCTGTTGAACACCTTGATTTTGTAATTGCGGGGCTTATTTTGCAAAAATGAGCCGACTTGATTTAAGACCCCGCCCTTGGGATCGACCACCACGAAAGACGAATGCGCTTGCAGTAGCTGCGGGGTCAGCCAAAAGCGGGTTTTGCCGCTGCCGGACGATCCGATGATACAGCAATTCAGATTGCGGGCATTAGCAGGATTTTTCGGGCGGGTGTTCATGGTGAGATATTCTGTCCCGGTGAGAATGACATTGTTTTCAAACTTCGGATCGACAAAAGGCTTGATGTCCTTGTCATTGCCCCACCGGGCAGAGCCGTATTCCGCATCCCGCCGAAACTTTTGTGCGTTTTTGCTTTTGAAATAGATCAGCAGCCGGAACGCCACGGCTCCCGCAAGGCCGATTAGCCAGTCAGACGCATGAAAGCCCGGTGCAAAGTCAGCAAACGCTGGGGCGATGGTCTGCCCCAGCCCCATGAGCTTATGCGAAAAATCAGCGCCAGCCGCCAGCCGATAGGCCGTCCCCGCTTTGAGAAACGCCCACCCGATGAACAGATACGGGATATTTGGCAAAATATATTTGCGGATTTTATCTGTCCTCATGCGCCGCCTCCTTTGCCCGTTCCCGCTTGTGCGACGGCTGGCGGGTCAGCGCATCGGCGGCCCGCTTGAGCTGCTCCCGAATGGGGATGCGTTGGGATTTTGTCTTGTCCAACACCTTTTTGGAATACTCGGAAAAGCAGGCGGTGATGGCGTCGGCCTGCTGGGATTTGAAAAACAGCAGATATTTGTCCGGCCCGGTTTGGTAAAAGGCATAGTCCACATTCCATTTTCGGGCAACACGGTCAAACTGCTTGGTGTCCCCAGACAATTCAATGCTATTCTTTTCGCCACTGTGCGCCATGAGCTTTTTTACTGTCTGTTTGCCGTGGGGCGTTTTGGATGCCCGGTATTCCTTTGCAATTTTACGGCCCACCGCACGGATAACATAGGCAAGACTCCGTGCAGTCAGCTTTCCGGCTTTCATGGAAACGGCTATTGTACGCCGAGACACATCTTCATCAATCAGCTATACCACCTCCTTCATCGCCACAAACCTCACTCTGCTACCTTCGGGACAAAGTGTCCCAAAGTGCTATCTGTCCTCCCGGTCATGCCTTGGCCGCAGCTTATCACCCTCCAGAGAGGAACGGTCAATCACTTCCTTGTAGGCCGTCATTTGCTCCCGGATGGACAGCTTGGGAAAGCGGAATACCTTTTGCTCCGGGGGAATGCCCTCGACGCTGTGATACAACTCTACAAAATCTGTGCTTGTTTTTATCACATAGCCGCCAGGGGCATAATGACCGTTATCGTTCAGCCGCACATCCCGTCCGTATGCTTCAAAATCGAAGTACGGTAAGATATTCTCCGGCACCTCCAGTGCGTCCATGTCCTCTACATAAATTCGCCCCAGCGTTTCATCGTCGGAAACGCCGGAGTACAATTCATAGCAGTCAAGATTATGGACGAGATTGATGATGTCGGCAACGCTGGCTGTGTGGTCGCCCTTGTCGATGACGGCCTCGAATGTGTCCAGCTCGTCCCGGTCAAGCTCCGAGAGCAGGCAGGCCAGATGGTTCAGCTCGTCAAGATTGGCGTATTCGTTCAAATGGTCATACAGCCCCAGCACATCGCCGTCAAACGATGTAATAAAGATTTCCTCATACCGCACACCGTCCACGCCGATTCGCTTTAAGAGAGACTCCACGGCTTCGGCGTTGGTTGGAAACGCCAGCGTTTCGCCCGCAAGCTGCCCCTCGGCATACTTCCCGGCGTTGGTAATATAGGCTTCAAATATGGAACCCATCAGTGGCGGCCCTGTCCCTTGACGGTCAAAATGCCCTCCAAGGTGGTAGCGGTGATCCGCAGGCGCTCGGCGGTGGCAATGTCATTTTTCATGGCTTCGGTGACGGTATGGCCGCACACCACCAGCACATGAGAGCGTCGGAGCAGGTCACGGCTCATATCGATGCCGCTTTTGTGTTCCTCGGGAATGGCGTCATTAAGGAACAGGGGCAGATAAAGCGTGGGGCAGATCGGCGAAAATCCAGCGTCATAGACAGCACGGCAATACTGCGCCGCCTGTTCTTCACTTTCGCCGTACCATGCGGCGGTGATATAGGCGAGGGGTCGTTTCATTGTGAAAACCTCCGTTTTAATATAATGTAGCGTTCAACTTTTTTCCCCCGCCCTTTTTCAATCTTGAAAAAGGGGGCGGCTCTGGAGGATAAATACCCCCGTCGCACCGTCGGAAATAGCACAGCCGGGGCAGACCGTCAAGGGCAGGCCGCCGAAAACGGCGGTGCGTTGCACCCTTGACGGGTAGCTCCCGGCTGTGCCAAGACATGAGCGGCGACGGGGGATATATCACCCCAGCACCATGTAAACGAGAGGCGGGCGCTTCGGGAGAAAGTGTCTCGAAGCAGGCCAGCTCACTTTTCCAAATCCGCCTTTTTCTCGGGCTTGCCCAGTTCGGGCGCCTGCTTGGATTTCCAATCATCCAAGAGCGCGAGAATCTGATCTTTCATTTCTCTCGGCGTTTTGTCCTTGCCGAAATAATTGTTGAGTTCTGCAGTAGAAATAATCACTTTGTCTACCTCCTTTTTCTGTTTGCTCAAAATGCCGTCAATCGCATCCCCGTTAAGCCGCCCCTCCTTATCCAATTTTCGCATCTCCTGCGCTTGGGAAAGGGACGGAGAGGACTGTTCGCCCTCAATGGACACCGCCACAAGCCGCTGATTTTTCGGTTTCAGATAGGATAGTTCCACGGCGGGCATGAAGCCCAGCTTTTTTGCGTCGGCCATATCTGCCAGCTCCGGCACAAGGGAATTGATCCGGATATACCGCATGACCTTTTTGTAGTTCATGCCGTTATTTTCGCCCACGATCTCCACAGAGCGTTTCCCCACATCGCCCTCGGCCACGCCGTCCAGACGCCCGCCTTGGTGCTTGATAGCCTCCACTTCCAAATCCAGCAGCCGCGCCAATTCGCTGGGGAGAGGATCGCCGCGCTGCTTGTTGCTGATCTTCATTTCCTGCACGGATTCAATGTCCGTCATATTACGGACAATACAGGGCATTTCCTCCAGCCCCGCAAGACCGCTGCCATGATGCCGCCTGTGACCCGCAATGATTTCGTAGCCGTTGCCGTCCTTTTCCGGGCGGACGGTGGCGGGCGTCATGACCCCGCGTTCCTTGATTGTCCCCACAAGCTCCGTCATTTTTTCATCGTCCGTCACCTTGTAGGGATGCTCCCGGAATGTGTGAAACGCATGAAGCTCGGACAATTTCAGATAGACAAGCTGTCCATCCTCAACCGGGCGAGGGGGAATGACAGGCTCCTCCGGGGTGGGGATGTCCTCTTTTGGAGCAGGCGTATTCTTGACCGGGGCGGCCTTTTTACTTCGGGACACTTTGTCTCGAACCTGCGGCTGGGCGTCACCAAGAGCCGCCTTGGCAGCCTTGGCCGGGCGGTTCTTGCGGGGCTTGGCCGCTTTTTCCTCGTCGGGCGTCTCCTTTTCCGCCTTTTCTACGCGGCCCCGTTTCGGCTTTTTCTGCTCGGCCTCAATATCCGCAATCGGCTTTTCCCACTCCTGCCGTGCGTCCTCGGCGGCGGGATCGCCCTTTTCCGTACCACCCACCCCGACAAAGTCCATCTCCTCCACAGGGGGAGGGATAACGGCCTCGCCGGGATCGGGCAGCGCCTCGCCCTCTTTTTCCAGCGTGATGGCTTCTGCGTGCGTCAGATTGGGGGCAGGAATTTCTTCCGGCGCATCCGTGGCAGGAGCCTCGGGTATGACGGTTTCCTGCGTGGCTGTGTTCAATTTTTCGTCTGCCATTTGCAAATCTCCTTTTTCGTGAAATAAAAAAAGGCCACCTATTTAAAGCTGGCCTGCGAGAGAAAACCTCCCCTCAATGAGTATTTATAAATAAATATTGCCCATGGTCTAATTTGGACAATATCATCAATATTGTGTTGAGTCCGCGCAAAAAATATGTTAATATGTAGTAAAACAATTTGAGAATATATACTGGTGTGGATGTGTTTAGACAAATCTTCATTTAGTTTGGTATATTATCGGAAGGGGGAGAACTAATGGCTGAGTCGAATAAACGCACAGAAATTACTTCAGCTGACAAACAGCAACTTGGCTTTGAATATCAATACCTTTATTTCATCGTAAGACTGTTACAGTTGCTTCCCGGAGAAGAAGTTGGATATGAAGCTTTAGACGATGTTCATGTTGTTACTGCGACAAAAAAAGAAACTTTATATATTCAGGTAAAACACACAATAGGAAAAGCAGCAAATGAGGAACAGGTTAATCTGGCGAGATTATCTGAGGATTTATGGAAAACCTTATCCAATTGGAGCAAATTAATATCTGATCCAGCGGAAGCAAGAAGCAAACAAAGTGCTCAAAAACTTTTCATTTCGCAATCGCGCTTTGTTTTAGTAATAAACCGTAAAATTGACAGCAATGAAGTTCTTAGTAAAATACAGCAGTTAAAAGATGGCTTAATTACTGACGCTGATATACATACATACTTTGAAAATCTGAGTCAAAATACCAAAGATGAAAGCACGAAATCATTAATTTATGATGTTGCTCATTTGTCGGTATCGGTTTTGTCATTGTTTTTGAAAAAGACAGAATTTTGCAATTCAGAGGATTCTTTGTTTGATGAAATACGAGATGGGATTCGTAGCAAAATGACTGACGATGCGTATGTTAACGATGTCCTTAGCACGCTATATTTGCAGCTCAAAGAGGATTTCTTTAGCAAGGTGCAAAATGGCAAGCACCAAATCATTACATTTTCTGAATGGACGACGCATTATCGTGCTGCGTTTAATACGTATCGCACTACACTATTGCCGTTTAGACAATATAGTCCGCTACTCCCTGAACATCTGGAACAGCAGACCTTTGTTCGGGAGTTAATAGAGATTGGAGCGATAGACCTCGCTGATAATGGTCTAGCAGAAATTTCCCAGTTAACAGAGTGCTATTTATCGGTGGAACTACAATTGAAGGATTGGTATCAAGAGGGACGAATCACTTTGCCAATCCTAAATAGCTTTCACAAAGATGCAGCGTTAACATGGAAACGCATACATCAGTCTTGTCACAGGGCAACAAAGAACAATCATCGCTTAGATTATGAGAATGCCTTAGATTGTTTTTATGAAGTCATGAAAGAGAAGTTAAAACTTATCTCTACGGAAATAGGGGCCTCCCTATCTAATGGAGAATTCATAAAGCTTGCCAACGAAGCACAGATCGGATGGAAATATATATGGGCCAGTGGGAGTATACGACATGGAAATTGATACTTTTCACGACAATGAAATACTTTCTGGCATATCTATTTTAGCCGTACTAAGATATGTTAATTGCATGGAATTATCAAAGTGTATGCTTGTTGAGCCGCTACTAAGTTATTCAAGAGTAGTAAGCGCATTAAAGCGATCCAACTCAAGCGTCAAAAGCATAGAGGATTTAATACTAAAAGAGAGCATTGTTTTCGCGAACTTTAGCGAACGGTTCCATGAAAGAGCATTGCTATCTATGAATTCAATACTTTTATTTGAAAAGTTAGGCCTCCTTAAACTTTCAAATGACGGAGTAAGGTTTTCCGGTGGTAACTTTGATTTTTTTAATCCATCATTAGGTGAAAAAGCAAAAACAAGGATAGCTGCTTCACAGAAACTTGCAGAGATTTTGGTGAAGGGAGACGCAAGTGATTTCTATTTGAGCTTGCGTATAGAGATATGAACTTCTATATTGATAAACTTCTTTTATGGCTTAAAGACGGCAGTTTGCGAACTTTAAAGTTCTCGAATGACAAAGTCAATGTAATAACGGGAAATAGCAAAACCGGAAAAACTGCAGTATTGGAAATCGTTGATTATTGTTTATGTGGCAGTAAGGATACTGTCGTAATTTCGTATGAACATATTGGTGAGAACGTAGCTTGGTACGGCATTCGTTTCGTAATTAACAATAAAACTTATACCGTAGCACGCGGTGAAATAACAGAAAGGGGTAAGTTCTCAGATGATTACTATTTCTCTCAAACGGGAGAAATCCCTGATGAGCCATGCACAAAAATGGACGAGTCTGGAATTAAAGCAATTCTTGAGCCGGAGTTTTCAATAAATGATGAGATTACGTTAGCTTACGGTGGGAAAAGCATCAGAAAAAACACTCGGCTTTCATTTCGCTATTTTTTAATTTTCAATACACTTTCAAAAGACATTATTGATAATGGAAAAAGCTTTTTTGATAAATTGCACATAGACCGTTATCGAGATGTTTGGCCTCAAATCTTTGACCTTTCCCTCGGAGTAATAAGCTGCGAGACTATAAAACTGCAAAAGAAGATAAATGATCTTGAACAAGAAATTAGTACACTAGAATTAGAAAAAAAGAAGTATTCTAGGAAAATTGAGCTACACAATAACGATATTCAAATGCTAGTGAAGAAGGCTAAAGAAAAGGGACTGGTAGATGAAAAGTTAGGCGCCGATGAGGCGTTTAAAGCATTAGAGGTAATGGTTAAGAATGGTATTACAAATTATTCTACCAACTTCTCTGTGCAGCAAGAATATGAAAAGTTGCAATTGGAACGTGAAGGTGTTGCATTACAACTTACAAAATTAAAGCGTTTTGAAAAGAGTTATAATAATTATAGAGAAAGCCTTCGGGACGAAGCTGACGCATTACGGCCAATATCATACATCCAGCAAGAGTTTGGCGATAAAACACAAGGAGAGTACCGCCAATTTATTAACAACTTGGCAAATGAACTTACAAGGGTAAAAGCCGCAATTAAGGAAAAACGTCCGTTTGAATATGATGTTGAGCGTAGCATTCAAGCACTGAATAAACAATTGAAAATGTTAGACGGGAATCTTTCCAGAACCGCTCATGTAGAATATAGTCCAATTTCAACGGCAGAAAAGTTAATTTCTCTTGGTGAAATAAGGGCCGAGTATAACCGACTTGATCCTAATGTGGAAGGCACAGACTCCATTGATGCCCAAATAAAAGAAAAGAGCAGCAGTCTTGCAGCTCTTGAAGGCCAATATAGTGAAATTGAAGAAGCCAGAGGGCTCGTAATTAATACTCTAAATGAATTTATTCAAATTTACATAGGTATATCAGAAAACGCACTAGACGAATATGGAAAATACCATGCATGGTTTGACTATAAAAAGGCTATGCTTACCCTAAAAAAGAATATGTCAGCAACCGTTGCAAATATTTCTAGTAGTTCCGACCATTTGTTTATGCATCTATGTCTTTTTGCAGGACTTCATCACATGATGCTCTCAGAGAATACATCATATGTTCCAAGTTATTTAATAATTGATCAGCCAAGTAGACCCTATTTTAATACGTCGGATTATAATTATGAAGAAAGTGAAAAAGCTATTAGTATAAAGGACGATTGGAGCAAAGTAAAGGATATATTTAAACTATGGGATAACTTTTTTTCCATAATTACTTCAAAAGGATGGCACTTTCAAGTGATTATGCTCGAACATGTTTCAAAAAATGCATGGAGCAATTGCAACCACATAAATCTTGTTGAGACATTTGATGGGATAAATAATGCACTCATACCATTAAATTATAAAAACCCAGAGCCAGAAGAAAAGTAAACTTGACAGTCACTTTTCTCGCGTATTCCGACGCATTTGCAAAAGCACCAAAGCGACGGGCTTGGGTGCCAGCGCATATCCTTTTTTGTATATTATGTTTTCTGTATTTAATATTTTAGGATAAAAGCCTCTTGTTGATCACCTGTAAACCATTGATATAACTGAGTTTTTCCAAGTCCTATAATTACACTCCGACCATGAAAAGTGGCTGTTTTCTACGGAAAACAGCCACTTTTTTGTTCTTATTTCATTTCTTTGCGTTTTGCCTGATTTATTTGACCACAGTTTCCGCATAGCGTGAAACGCTAAATTTCCGAACTTAAACTTTGTGAAATGCGGAATTTAAGTGTATATGATTGCGTTTAATGAACATATTTCGCATTTTTGCTTGACCACATATAAATATTATTACGGATAACTCGGATAAGTGTGGTATAATTACCATATAAGACAGCGAGGTGAGCGCCTATGAGCAAATATAAGTCTTTATGGGAAAAGATCAGCCGACATGGAGAAGACAATTTGCAGCTGACCTTTGCCGAGATTGAACATATTTTAGGCCTTCCGATTGACCATTCCTTTTTGAATTTCAAGAAGGAATTATTGGATTATGGCTGGCAGGTGGGCAAGATTTCTTTGAAGGCGAAGACGGTCAATTTCAGCCGCTGCAACGAAGGCAAGACAAAACTGACCTTGCCGGAACACTATAAAGCAGATGCCCTTTTCTTCTTTGACGGCAAGCCCGATGCGCTGACGCTGTATGAAGCACTGTTCGCACAGTTGAAAAGTGAATTTCCCGTGCTGTCGGTCAAGGTGCAGAAAAGCCAAATCAGTTTTTACAATCGGCATCTGTTTGCTATGGTGTCATTGCCGCGCCGCAAATCGGAAACGGGAATTCTGGTCAGCTTTGGGCTGGGGCGAAAATTGGATTCTCCGCGCATTGCCATAGCCACAGAGCCGTACCCGAACCGCTGGACGCATCATGTGCCGGTGACGGATGCGGCACAGCTGGATGCAGAACTGCTGGGCTGGCTGCGGGAAGCCTATGACTTTGCGAACAGTAAATCTCGCTGATGGATGAAAGGAAGAACTGCATGTGCGACTACACAGCCGAAGAACTTCGGGAAGCCAAGCGGCAGATCGATTCCACGCTGCACAAACTGCGGGAGGCCATCAAAACGCTGGAAGCCAAAGAAAATCCCAGTCGCTACAAATCGCAGATCGCGCTGGCCAAACGGCGGGTGCAGGCCTTTAAAATTGCAAATAACCTGATTGAAACCGAAATGGGAAACGAAGCAAAGGAGTAATCTTATGTGGCAGTGCCCAAAGTGTGGCAGAGCGTTCAAGTCTATGAATCAGAGTCATTATTGTGGTGACAAGCCAAAAACGATCGATGCCTACGGCAGGCGAACTGGCGGCGTCAAAAGAATTCTTTCGCAATCTCATGAAGCAACATTAGTCTTTTGTTACGAGAGATGATGCTTGCTGAGAATTTGAATTAGATGAGGATCAAAAGGATGCCTCCGGATATTAAATCCGAAGGCATCCTTTGCTTGGGATAGACCAATTCATAAAGATGCTCTTGGTTGCACAATAGGCTGGGCCTTGTTTTGCAATCAAAAGTCCCAAATAGTAAAAGACAGAATCAACGAATGATCCTGTCTTTTCATTTCTTTTTAGGTGCTTTTAAACCTCGCTTTTGCTTATCGCCGTCAATTCTTTCCCGAACCTTCTTAATCATTTCAGCCAGTTTTTCTTCGCACTCATCCTGTGTTTTTGCGTATACATTGTGGTATTCTCTTTTCCCTTCCGCATTTTTCGGAGCGTATTTTCCTTCAAAGAGGTGATCGTTAATCTGTGAAATACAACCAGTTCCAGGTTTGCGTATTTTCCCTAAGTAAGGTTGATAAGTGCTGCTCATTTGCTTCTTTTTTTCCGTATCACGATGCAGTCGGGGATCTTCACCTGTACCATGGCCCATGTGGGAGTCAATCTTTGCCATCTCTATCAATCAACAATCGCATAGGCTTGATGTAGCGCTCATAGAATTGCCGTTTCTCGCCAGTGCTCATGTTCGCTCTGGTCAGTCGATAAGCCTCATCAAGAATATCGTTGATATTGAATTGAACTGCCTCATCAAGACTCCGTTTTACTTCTGACAGGACGGCTTGTACCTTGATATCATTGCTATTGCCCGTGCAGAAGTCATCTGTATAGCAATATGTGATTCCTGCATCTACCATGGCTTTCTTAATTGTTGGACTGCATTTTTCTTCTTCCACAAGTACAAGAAAATGGGCCTCTGGCATTGCGGAGATCAGTCCCCAGTAGTCAGAATCGCTGGAAGCCAGTATGAAGGAATCTGTGTTGTTTTGGAAGAATTCTCTGCAGGTGCCGGTTGTCAGTCGAATATCGACAAGGGACTTGTTCTCTTTGATTCGCTCTATCATATTATGCTCGATTGGAATCTGCGTGAATTTCTCAAGAACCTTCCATGCTGTAGTTGCATGGACATCATTATAGAGGATGATTTTCACAATCTTGCCCAGTAGTGCTGCCTGATCCAAATTGTTGAGTGTGGCGTAGAGCTTATATGGATCGGCATTCTCGCAATCAACCACTACAGCAGTCCGACTACTCCGTTCCAGGAAATCATAGATACCCTCTTTGGCGAGCAGACCTGCATCAGATACCTTGCTGATATCGGTAAAGTAATCCTCGTGGTACTCATAGAGTAGCGTGACGAATTTTTTATCATTGTAGAGGATATTGCCCGCATCAGGAGTTGCTGACCAATTCATGTAGACCTGGTACGGATAGGCGCTTTTATGGGCGTAGTACTCTGCAGCAGCGGTTTTGGCACCTTGGTTAGCGCTGCGTAGTTGATGATTCCAATACCAAATCTCCGCCGAAGATCCTCCATGGTTTTCTCAATGACAAGTTTGCGCTCGTGCTGGCTGAAGTCAAACCACAGATCAAGTTGAACGGCCTCGGATGCTGGAATTAGGTCGATAGCCCGAATGGTGAGAGAGCGAATATCATTGGTCCAACGATGCTTGTCCCGAAAAAGCTGCAGACCATACTGCCATATCTCCGTATAGGACTGCGTAGGATACGGAAGTTTGCATTGATATCCGCGATAGGAGAGTTCATTATCCCGTACCCCAATCTGCACACCAGCGGCAGACAGTTGATGCTTTCGCAATTTCATTCCGACCTCTTGGCTGAGCTGCATGAATACCCGCTGCACTTCATCGACAGATGTAAGATCCGCAACACAGGTAATTCCATGTCCAATTGTCTTGATAGGTACCTGATAATCGCAAGGCATAACACGGGATGTATCCATACCATTCGCAAAGGACCAAAGCATGATACCATTCTTTCCAAGTAGGTATTCCAGTGACTTCGGATCAGTTTGTGCTAAGTCCCCAATAGTACGGATAACGCGGCGCTGAAGTTTTTCTGCGGTTGCACGCCCCACATACAGCAAATCCTCAACAGGTAGCGGCCAGACAATCTCTTGGAAGTGATCCCGAGGAATGCAGGTTACCGCATCTGGCTTTTTCATATCAGAACCCAATTTCGCAAAGATCTTGTTGAAACTGACGCCGATTGATACGGTGAGTCCTACTTCTTGCTTCACAGTCTCTCGGATATCATTGGCAACTTCAAGCGGAGTTTTCATCTCCAGCATCGGTGAGCCAGTCAACTCAATCCAACTCTCATCAATGCCGAATGACTCCACTTCTGGGGAGTACCGCAGATATATCTCCCTGACAATTTTAGAGAATTTAATATATTGATCCATCTGTGGCGGCACAATGGTCAATTCCGGACATACCTGTTTTGCCTGCCAGATTGCCATCCCAGTCTTTACGCCAAACTTCTTCGCCTCCTGATTTTTCGCCAGTACAATTCCGTGCCTGTCATCTACACTCCCGCATACTGCAATCCGTTTGCCCTTCAGTGACGGCTGCAGCATACATTCAATGCTCGCGTAGCAGTTGTTGAGGTCGCTGTGTAACACCACACGCTCTTCCATAGAACTCACCTCAATATTAGCCCGTAACTTCTACTAATTGCAACAAGTTTCCACTTGACAATCTTTAATTACCGGGCTATACTTCAATTAACTTCTACGAAATGCGTGAAACTTCTATGAACTTCCACAACAAGAAAATAACAGACACTGAGGCCGCTGTCAATAGAAGTTTCAAAAATTGGCGTGGCACAGAACACAAAAAAGGAGTGTAGATCAATGAAAAGCGTTGGTACGAAAATTCGTGAAAGACGCGAAGAACTACTTATCACCCAAACGAAACTTGCAGAAATGACCGGAATCTCCCATCGGACTATTTTCTCTTATGAGAAAGATGATGTCGTACCTAGAACAATTAACCTTCGGAAGGTGTGCGAGGTTCTTGGTGTTACGCCAGAGTACCTGACCAACCCTGAAATTGATGATCCCGAATACGGGAAGGATACGCAGCCCTATGTAGATGCTGTGCGTGACCAGTATGGCAGCAAAGGTGCTCGTGACTTTCAGGGGCTGCTGGATGGCAGTTTGTCCATGATGGCCGGTGGCGATGTCCCACAAGAGGATAAAGAGAAGTTCTTTGAGGCGATTGCCGCTGCATATCTACAGACGAAGAAAGATGCGTCTGAGCGTTTTACCCCCAAAAAGTATCGGAAGGATTAAACTGTACGGATTATTGGACAGGCATTCCGATACAATGTGGTGTATCAGGGGTGGAAGACGCATTTGTCCGATCCGTATGTGCTGGAAGGGGTGAACTGGATAATGCGGCAAGAGGCTATTTGTCAAGAAGTGAAACGGCTAAAGGTAAAATACCACACTGAAGATCCCTATGAGATTTGCAGAATGATGAAGATCAGAATTGTGCTGTGGAGTATGGGAACGCATGAGAAATCCGGCAAAGGAGCCTGCATTATTGATAGCCGGTGTACGACGATCCTTCTGAACAGCGATTTGCCAGAACATGGTTACCGCTTTGATTGCGAGTCTGGATGATGAGGTCGATCTACCATTCTTAAATTGGAAGAAGCGTAGAGCCTAATAGCAATGGGAAGTGAAGGTGTGAATATGGACTTATCATTGCGATTTCGCGGATGCCTGCTTGGTGGCGCAATTGGCGATGCCTTGGGCTATCCAGTTGAGTTTCAGTCCCTGCGGGAAATTAGAAATGATTATGGTGAAAAGGGCATCTCCAATCTAATGTATGATCCTGTTACGCGTGTGGCTCGAATTTCTGATGATACGCAGATGACCCTATTCACGGCAAATGGCCTGCTGTTATGGCGAGGGCTTCAGGAAGCACGGAGCGCGGGCTTTACGGATGATGAAGTCACCGGATACCCAGATTGGGGCGATCCGATTAATGGTATTGGATTGGATTTCCTGAAACAATTTACAGGGAGGAAAGCAATGTCGACTATAATTTATGATACGAACACGCCAGAAGATAATCGCTTTAAAAGCATCAGCGATTTCAAGTGGAGCATGAAACATGTGTCAAACCTGCAAATGGAAGAGGAGGCTTTCACGCCGCGAGATTATGAAAAGCCCCAGCTGGATTTTGCCGGCATTCTGGAAACCATGCAGACAAGAATCAAAATTCGGATTCATAAGTCTGTCATGGACAGAGTGCTCGATTATTGCGCCTATGAAAACTTCTTGCCCGACGGTGATGCGCATTACATTGTGAACTTCCCTTTCATAGAAAACGATTATTACTATGATATTCTTCTGTGCTTTGGCGACAAATGCGAATGTTTGGAACCGCCACATATCCGCGCGGAAATGAAGCGTAAAATACAGGAGATCGCGGCCTTATACGCTTGAACAATTCCTTGAAACCCTGGCACAACACCGCACGGAAAGTCATGAGACTGCCGGCGACCTGCGATAGAATGATGGCATACGGAAGGAGACTGAAGAATGGATTGGATCACGGGAATCCAGCGGGCGCTGGACTATACCGAGGCGCACCTCACAGGCGAGGTGGACTATGAAGCGGCGGCGAGAGAGGCCTGCTCGTCGGCATTTCATTTCCAGCGGATGTTCACCATGCTCTGCGGCTTCACGCTGGGCGACTACATCCGGATGCGCCGCCTGGCCCTTGCCGCTGAGGACTTGATGCGCACGGACGACAAGGTCATCGACATCGCGTACCGGTATGGCTACGACACGCCCGAGAGCTTTTCCCGCGCATTTACCCGCTTTCACGGCGCCACGCCAACTCAGGCGCGGCGCGGCGGGAGCGTCAAATCCTTCTCCAGACTCTCCGTAAAACTGATTTTATCGGGAGGAACGACCATGGATTACAGAATTGAAAAAAAGAATGCATTCAAGCTGATCTGCAAAAAGAAGCAGGTCACCAAGCCCCAGGGCGACACCGCTACGGCAGACATCTCCGCGTTCTGGAACGAGTGCACAAAAGACGGTACAATCGAGGACATTTGCAAGTATGGCCGCTTTGATCAGCTGGGCGGTGTACTGGGCGTCTGCTTCTCCGGGGACATGGCGGACTCAGCCTTCCCCTACGGCATCGGCGCGGAGTATAACGGCGCGCCCATTCATGGAGAGGCGCTGGAGATTATGGATATTCCCGCATACACCTTTGCGGTATTCCAGTGCAAGGGCCCGATGCCCGAGGCGTTCAAGACCACCTATCAGCGCATTGTCACCGAGTTCTTTCCCCAGAGCAACTACGAATATGGCAATGGCGTGGAACTGGAGGTCTACCCCTCGGCAAACGTGCAGAACCCGGATTATACCTGCGAGATCTGGATTGCGGTCAAGGAGAAAGCGTAAGGCAGAACAAAGCAAGGCCGCCGGAGCACAGCTCCGGCGGCCTCAGTGTTTATGCCTTTTTGACGGCTTTCAGTTCGATGTACCCGCGCTCGCCGCGCGGCTCCAGCTGGATGCGTGGATTCGCGTCGTCCCAGACATAGCCAATGGCCGATGGCTCGTACCGATCCATGGCCGTCTGCAGCGCTTCGATGGCCTCGCAGTAGTCCTCTTCGGCGAAGGGCTCGCCCTGGAACATGAGGTAGGTCGCCGTGGGCAGGTCGATGACATCGAAGTCCTCCGGCACCAGTCCGTCATAGTCGGCCTCGACCTCCACGCCCTGCACATACTCCGATTTCCCGGCACGGTACTGATCCGGCAGCCAC
>ENA-UOOR01001899-UOOR01001899.1-fermentation-metagenome-genome-assembly--contig:-NODE-1899-length-22833-cov-11.242339_pt1 | contig 22833 bp, 17 predicted proteins | sample MGYA00245780_ERZ724029 | MGnify/ENA primary metagenome ERZ724029 (study PRJEB28704, sample SAMN03018315) | fermentation metagenome | biome: anthropogenic terrestrial biome; feature: soil... | reverse complement strand
ACGATCAAAGTGTATGCTACCTGGGAGAGGGGTAGGATCTCCCGCGGGAAGTACATCTTCTTTATCATGCCGCCGTTCGACGTGATATTGGAGGCTCCCCCGATCAGATTAGTATTCATGAACGCGAATGGGAACATACCCAAGGAAAGATATGCCCAGTAATACGGTATGTCCCTGCCCATAAAACTCTCGAAAACGATATAGAAGAGCAAAACGGATATTGCAGGAGTTATGAAATTCCAAAGGAATCCGAGAGCCGAGTTCTTGTATTTTCCGAATAAATTTTTTACAACCAAAGAAAAGAACATGTGCCGAAAACGGTACAATTCTGAGACCCATCCTTTGAATGATTTTTTTGAGATCATGGTCAGACTCCTCTGATGACTGAATGTGGCATCGGTGATTCGAACTTATTGCTCATGTTTATACTTTGGTTTATTAGGATGAAGTCAGAATGTTCAAAGATTATTTGTTGAATTGTTTATACTTGTATAGTGACATCAAACCTATTAGAAAGTAAACGCATAGTTGCATCCGAGCAGCATAGATATTGTGGTGTTTTGAATATTGAATCTATGTGAGGTTGAAAATAGAAAACATGAACAGTTCAATCCCTGTGCATAGCTTAATAATCGCAATACCTGTACGCCAAGCATGAAGATATCGGTGATAGGTGCGGGATATGTCGGCTTGTCGCTAGCAGTATTGCTATCCCGGAAACATGAGGTCGTTACGTTGGACGTCATCCCTCAAAAGGTTGACATGATCAATAACGGCAAATCGCCGATAGCCGATAAAGATATAGAACGCTGTCTGTCCGAAGGTAATCTGAATCTCATTGCTACATTGGACTACGAGGATTGTGAAGATTCCGATTATTTTATAATAGCCACACCGACAGATTACAATCCCGAAACAGATTCTTTTGATACCCGCTCCATAGAGGATGCACTGGATAACATTGAACGCATATGTCCCGGTGCGACGGTTGTGATAAAATCTACTGTGCCAATAGGGTATACTTCCGGGATTAGTCAAAAAAGAAGCAACATCAATCTGCTCTTCTCGCCAGAATTCTTAAGAGAGGGGCGCTCCCTTCATGACAACTTGTATCCATCAAGAATAGTTGTGGGAATCTCCAATAAAAATAAGAAAGAAGCAGAACGTTTCGCTGAGATCATGAAAAACAGTTCTCTAAAAGACGATGTTGCTGTTATGATTACCGGATCTACTGAAGCAGAGTCAATTAAGCTGTTCTCCAACTCCTATTTAGCGACGAGAGTGGCATTTTTCAACGAGTTGGATTCATTCGTCGAAGTCAACAATTTGAATTCGGGAGACGTCATACGAGGGGTGTCGTTAGATCCTAGAATAGGAGACTATTATAACAATCCGTCCTTCGGTTACGGAGGATACTGTCTCCCAAAGGATACGATGCAGCTACGTTCAAGCTATGGGATCATACCCCATACCCTCATATCTGCAGTAGTGGAATCCAACGACAGTCGTAAAAGATTCATTGCGGACAGAATTGCGAGTATGGCATCGACCGATAATGCAACTATAGGTGCCTTCAGACTGAACATGAAAACAGGCTCTGACAATGATCGTAAGGCAAGTATTGTTGATGTGATAAGACTGCTCAGTGACAAAGGGTTCAAGATTGTAGTGTACGAGCCCTCCATTAAAGATGATTATTATTGTGAATATCATGTAATAAATGATATCGACAGATTCAAGAAAATTTCAGACATTATTGTTGCGAATCGCATCTCGGAAGAGTTGGCAGATGTTTCGCAGAAGGTCTATTCAAGGGATATATACAAAAGAGATTGAACTTCGCCCTATTTTTTGGAGCGCGCCCCCTTCGACAGGACATGTATAACAAGTGCCATAAATCCTATAAGGTACATCTTTTTGCTGAACATCTCTCCGACAAAGAAACCTGTTGCTATAGTCAGTTGTTCCCTGTTTTTTCGATATTTTTGGGTGTGCTTCATTAATAGGCGAATCCAACCGGCAGCTCTTCTGTACTTATCGTTACTGATGCTGTTTTTAGAGTGATATTTAATGCCAGCTATCGCAGGAGAGAATATTACATTATTTTCTTGCAGGATACGGATCCAAAGGTCCCATTCTTGGTTTGCTCTAAGAGATTCATCGAATTCTCCTGCTTCGGCGAAGGCCTTTGAAGATATCAGAGGCATTGATGTGCATCCGATTACATTCTTTCCGAGTATCTTTGATTTAATGTTATCGTTATCAGGCGCATCTTGGAAAAATATATTTTTTTTATTGTCGGAGTCTATTGTGTAATAGTTAGAATAGACCATCGACACATTTTCTCCGAATAGTTTCATTTGTTTCTCCAATTTATCGGAAGTCCATTCATCATCGTCATCTAGAAATGCGATATAATCACCTTTGGATGCGTTAAAACCGATATTTCGAGCCAGATTATTAGATCCATTTGGTAGTTGGATGAGCTGCAAGCTTGTCTCGTCGAGGGAATTAATATATTTTGATATCAATTCTGATTTTTCCGGATTTTTGCCTGTGTATACTATTGTAATCTGTATGTTTTTGTATGTCTGTGACAGGACACTTTTTAACGATCTTTCAAAAATTGAGATAGGTCTGTTATGTGTTACTATTACTACAGATATTAAAGGGATTATTTTCATAAATCACCGGTGAAGATTACTTCGGAACAATTGTCGCATAAGGATGTATCATCTTTAATTTTTTTTGTTTTTGAGAAAAAGTGAAGGGGGTCTTTAATTTTTAAATCACAATAATTTTGTCGATGTAATTTTGTTTTTAAACAAATTCAAAATACAAATTTTCTGATATATTTTTAGAGATTTGAGTTGTTGTTGGGATATTTTAAATGTATTATTCAGCATATGCAAAAACCGCCATCACTCAATACAGTTCCAAAATATATTTCAGATGTGGAGAAGATTATGTTAACTCTGGAACCAAGTACATCTGGCAGAATACTATTGCGAAGCGGATTCGCTTCATTGCCAAGAATTATTAATACATAGGAATTGTATGACAACTGTGGCAAATTTTGCAGTGTTTGGCTTTGGTTATTGGGGACCAAATATTGTTAGGAATATTTTCCAGATAGGGTCCGATGTGAAATACATAGTCGACGCATCGCCGGTTCGTTGCAAGGAAGCGTTAGCACAATATCCTCAATGTACTGTGGAGGGCACAATAGATAATGCTCTGAAGGACCCGGACGTTGATGCCGTCATAATCGTTCTTCCGGTCTTTTTACATTATTCCGTAGCAAAGAGGGCTTTGGTTGCAGGTAAACATGTTCTTGTTGAGAAGCCGATTACATCTAATTCTGCGGAAGCCGAGGAACTTATAGAATTGGCAAAAAAAAATCGTTTGGTGTTAATGGTTGATCACACATATCTTTATTCATCCGCGGTAAGATCGATTAAAGAGATTTATGCTAAAAGAAAAGAAAATATCAATTATTTTGACTCGACGCGAATCAATTTGGGGAAATTTCAGCGCGATGTGAATGTCGTCTGGGACTTGGCACCGCACGATCTGGCTGTTTTAGATTATTTGGTGGGAGAAAAACCGGAAAAAATAACGGCGATTGGGGCATCGCATTTTAAGAAAGGATTAGAAGATATTGCTTATATAACGATTCATTATAATAGCGGTTCGATTGCTCACATTTCTGTGTCTTGGATCTCTCCCGTGAAAATAAGGAAAATATTGGTGGGTGGAAGCAATACCATGGTATGTTTCGACGATCTTGAAAAGAAGAATAAAATCCGGATATTCGATACATGTTTTAAAGAAGAAGGGAACAACGTCGATTGCTGGATTGAAAATGAAAGCATTCCAGAACTTGACTCCACAGAGACCCTATCCGTAATGCTAAATGATTTTGTCAATTGTATATGTAATGGCGGAGTCCCAGTTTCTAATTCGCAGATTGGGCTGGATGTGGTAAAAATGTTGGAGGCGGCGCAAGAGTCTATAAAGAATGGTGGTTCGGAGGTGACTCTTAATTGGAGTTGAACATCAACGGACCGAAAAAGACAGTTAGAAAGGTCGAAATAGGGGATGGAACAATTATTAACGATTTTACGAATTTATACGAATGCGTAATCGGAAGAGATACAAAGATTGGCACATTCGTAGAGATACAGAGGGGAGTAGAGATTGGGTCGAAATGCAAGATCTCAAGCCATACTTTCATATGTGAAGGAGTCAAGATAGGAGATCGGGTTTTCATAGGCCATGGTGTTATTTTTGTTAATGACAAATACCCGCGAGCAACTAACGAAGACGGCACATTGAAAGGAAAAGAAGATTGGGAATTAACAGGCACAATAGTTGAAGAGGGGGCGTCCGTTGGTAGCGGATCAACAATAATGTGTGGCGTAAGAATCGGAAAAAACTCTATGATTGGTGCTGGAAGTGTTGTTACAAAAGATGTAGCCGAAGGAGCTACCGTAATCGGGAATCCGGCCAAACAAAATTTTAGGGTGGTCTAATAATGGCAGAACTGAATTTTATGGATCTTTCAAGGCAGTACGAAAGCATAAAGGAAGAAATAAGACAAGCGTTTGATGATGTATGCATTCAGAATGCATTTGTTGGCGGTCCGTTTGTTGAGAAATTTGAGAACGAGTTCTCTTTATATGCTGGCGTAAAGCACACGATAGGCGTGAGCAATGGCACGGATGCATTATTTTTGGCGTGTAAAGCGCTCGGGCTAGGCCGGGGAGATGAAGTAATAGTCCCGGCAAACACATTCATTGCATCTGCGTGGGGACCCATGCACACAGGGGCGAATGTTGTTTTCTCAGACTGTCAAAAAGATACCTGGGAGATAGATCCAAAATCTGTAGAAGAGCAGATCACCGAAAAGACGAGAGCAATAATGGGCGTCCATCTGTATGGCCAACCCTTTGATGTTGACAGTATTCTGTCGATTGCTAAGAAGAATAACCTCTATGTCATAGAAGATTGCGCACAGGCTCACGGTGCTACTTACAAGGATAAACCTGTGGGGTCTTTTGGTGCAGTCTCGGGATTCAGTTTCTACCCTGGCAAAAACCTTGGGGCGTATGGCGATGCCGGCGCAGTTGTTACCAATGACGATAAAATCGATGTTGCAATTCGAATACTAAGGAATCACGGTAGCAGCATAAGATATCATCACGACATAGTAGGCTATAATATGCGCTTAGATGGAATACAAGCGGCGATATTAAGTGTGAAATTGAAACATCTTAACTTATGGACTAAGAGGAGACAAGACATCGGAGACAAATACGATAATGAGATAATTAACGATCGCATCGTGAAACAAAAAAGAATAGCGCACAACGAATCTGTGCATCATCTCTATGTTGTGTGTGTTGACGATCGAGAGTCCTTTATGAAATATATGGAAGAGAAAGGAGTATCATGCGGGATACATTATCCGATTCCGTGTCATTTGCAGAAAGCGATTAAGAATGGAAGGGAGGGGAAATTTCCCAATGCAGAGTTCTTGTCCGAGCACTGTGTGTCGTTGCCTATGTTCCCCGAATTAACATGTGATGAAGTGGATTGGGTAATCGATTTGTGCAATTCATACTGAGTGGATCCATGTCGTCCGAAGTCAAATTATCAATAATTATGCCCTGTTATAATGGGGAGAAAACAATTGGCAGGTCTCTTGACTCCATTTTTATGCAGAGGGTTGATTTCGACTACGAAGTAATAATCGTGGATGACGGTTCGACAGACAAAAGTATGGATGTTGTGAAAAAATATCAGGCCGAACACAAAAACATTAAAATAATGGGAGACGGGAAGAATTACGGTAATGCGATTGCATTCTATAATGGTCTTTCTGTTTCTTCTGGAAAGTATTTTTGCGTTTTAGATGTCGATGACTACTATACATTGAATTGTAAACTTCAAAAACAGATTGATTTTCTTGAAAAGGACATCAAAGAGGATTATGTTGCCACAACACATCATTACATAATTGATCTCGGAGGGGGACGGGTTAATTTGCCCGATTGTTCAGAAATAACAGAATTCAATTATATGGATGTCATAAATCAGCGCAGCGGTTACTACCAGACTTCTACGTATGTGTATAGAAACATCTTCAAAGGCAGAGTGCCGGAGCTGTTCAAAGAAGACAGATTCAGAGGAGACACGGTTCGTACTGTAATCCATCTTATGTATTCGAACAAAAAGGTCAAAGTTCTGAACATGGTCGGCTCCGCCTATTGTTGGTCTAGTGCAGGCATATGGTCGAGTATGAATCAGAAAGACCAATTCGACCGGCAGATAGGAATATGGTCCGGGCTCAAAGAGATGAGTTCAACAGAAATTGAGCAGAGGGCCTTCGACAGGTTGATCAACCAGTGTGTAACGAAGAAAGAAAAAGTTACTGAAGAGCAACGCAGATATCCCTCAGTCAGTGCAGATTATATGCTTAAGGTACTGAGGAGATATGCCAGCAATTATGCCTTCAGCAATAAGGAGTTTGTATTCAAGGCTATATATTACTCAGAGTACTTAGATACAGCCGCTTCGTCCATAGGATTCGTTTTCAGACAATACAATCCCGACCTTATACAGACCAATGTTAACAAAGATACCATCTGTATGATGGTTACCAGCCTAAAACCCAAAGGAGGAGGGATATTCAGAGAGATAACTGAGATAGTGGAGATGTATCCAGAGAAGGATTTTTACATATTATCGAGCGAGTCCTCGCCATCCGAAGAAGATGCGTTCACAATATTGAATAAATATAATCGTTTAAAGGTGATCGTTGCACCTAATAATTGTAAAGACAAATTACAGTTTTTATCTGAGGCGTACTTAGAAATCTCTCCGGAGAAAATATATTATTATGATCCACACGACGACCTTCTTCCGTCTGCTATAATGCAGGCAGGACTCTCTAAGAATATTTGTCTGTTTTCTTATGATCACGGCTTCGTCTGCAACCTCTCCAGTCCAAATATTGACTGTATAATCTCAAAGAGACCGACCGATTATGAAATGTTGAGAAATGCATTCGGAGAAAAAGTGATCTATGTGCCGGCATGGAACGATTATAATCATTGTCTGGATGGATTTCAATACTCGCCGTTCAGTGGTCATGATAAAATTATTACTGCTTGCGGAGCTGCCAGATTTTATAAGTTGGAATCAGGGTCAAAGATCTCATATGTAGATATGGTATTGGAGCTCCTTAGGAAAACAGGTGGGAAACATTGTCATTTCGGTCCGATACCCGATGATAAATTGGATCACATTCGCAAGTACATTCGAGAGAACAAAATGCCACCCGATTCCTTCGTGTATGTATCTTGGGCGGACGATCCATTAAAATTCGTCATTGACAATAAAGTAGATGTTTTTATAGAACCGTTTCCAACGGTATCATACAAAATATCCATGGATATGTTAATGGGAGGCATACCGATCATTGCATATGACGGGAATACCCGGATGTCCACTATGGATTTTACATACTCAGATAATTTAAGATGGAAAACTCCTACGGATTTCATTCAAAAAATAGAATCGTTAGATTCAGACACCCTATCTAAATTGTCTGTTAAATCAATCGATTATTTCAACAGAACGCATAGGAAGGGTGCAGTCGAAGAGTTTTTCAGAGACGAAGTGTGCTTCACTCCGATAAACGAAGTAAACATTGCCGATGGCAAGATTCATGATGTAATCGAATACAGTGCTCTATTTCCGGAAGGTCATGTAAAACCAATGTCAACAGTTGATCGCGGAGGTCGTTTGGAGACGACATTGTATTCAACGAACGCCAACATAATCTCAGACACCTCCTTTAAGTTCAAAGTGAGATCTTTGTTTGTTGACTTGAAGCTACTCTTCAATAAGTACACGGGGAAAAGGAGTGCAAAGTTCAACTCTGCCATTATAAACAACCTTCTTAAAAGTGAGAATATCATGGACCACAAGGCAGCATATGATATTTGTAACATTCATAAAGGCAAAGATACCAATGCGACAGCATGGATTGCCCGGATGTATAGAGACGGAAAAGGCACAGACAAGGATCTGGATAAAGCCATCGAATTCATGCGGGATGCCGATAAGCGGAACGTCAGCTGGGCGAAGCTGGAGCTTACGGACATGCTCCTGGCGAGAGGCAGCGGCAAGGATAGGATCGAAGCTTTTTCGCTTTGCAACGAGCTTGCCGAAGCCGGCAACGCAGGAGGGTATGGAAGGTTGGGTCGCATGTACCGTGACGGTATAGGCACACAAAAGAACGAGGATCTTGCGATCGAATGGATGCGCAAAGCGAACGAGAGTAATGTCAGCTGGGCGAAGCTTGAACTGACGGACATGCTGCTGGCAAGGGGGAGGGACGGAGACATGGCCGAAGCGTTTGCACTCTGCAACGAACTTGCCAATGCCGGAAACGCCGGAGGCTACGGGCGCCTGGGGCGCATGTACCGTGACGGAGTCGGAACCCAAGAGGACGAGGACCTCGCCATTGAATGGATGCGCAAAGCGAACGAAAGCAACGTCAGCTGGGCGAAGCTTGAACTGACGGACATGCTGCTGGCAAGGGGGAGGGACGGAGACATGGCCGAAGCGTTTGCACTCTGCAACGAACTTGCACTGAAAGGAGATACAAGGCTTTTCATCCCCTTGGCCCGTATGTACCGTGACGGCATCGGAACTCAGAGAGAAATAAATGTTGCAATTGACTGGTTGCATAAAGCTGTTGAGGAGGGAACTGCAGGTGCCGAAGAAGAATTAATAAGCACTCTTACTCTACGTAGAGGCGAAGGTGACATTTCGAAGGCCCTGGCCTTGTGCGAGAATATCGCTGAATCAGGAAACCCTGAAGGATACAATATAATGTCAAGATTATATGCTGGAGGCATTGGCGTGGAGAGAGATGTCGATAAAGCGATTTACTACGCCCGTATGGCCAGCAACATGACCGAAAAATGAGGGGGCAAAACAGTGACAAAAAAGAAGGGCGATACGGGCAACACCTCGATGAACAATTTAGTCGATTTGCTTCTGCAGAGGGGCGGGGAAAAGGACGGCAGAGAAGTTTTCGAGATATGTAAAAAATCAGCTGAACTCGGGGATTACGGTTCGATGGGTAGATTGGGGCGCATGTACCGTGACGGAATCGGTACAGAAAAGAACCTGGACCTGGCAATAGAATACCTGGGCAAGGCTACTGGCAGAGGGATTGCGTGGGCCGACCGTGAGTATATCGATTTGCTGCTGTTACGGAATAATGAAGAAGACCAAAAAGAGGCATTTAGCATACTTACCCACAAGGCACTTCTCGGTGACGTTCACTCTCTGGAATCCCTGGCAAAGATGTACAATGATGGATTATTTATTTCTAAGGACGAAAAGCGTGCAGCCGATATCATGGTGCTTGCATATGACAAGGGTTCCAAGAGCATACGCATGAACCTTATCGATATGGTTTTCACAAATAAGCTCGGCGAGCATTATACCAAAGCGTTCGAAATATGCAGGGAATTAGCAGAAGAGAACAATGCAGGAGGGTACGGGAGACTGGCCCGCATGTACCGTGACGGAATGGGCACTGATGCCAATCTGGATCTAGCGGCAGATTGGATGGATAAGGCAATGAAGGGCAATGTGGGATGGGCCAAGCTTGAGCTTGCCGACATTCTCATTGCACGTTCCGGCGAAGCAGATAAAAAACGTGCTTATGAACTGTGTTATGAACTGACAAAGGAGAACAATGCGGGAGGGTACGGGAGACTGGCCCGCATGTACCGTGACGGATGGGGAGTAAGTGTTGATTTAGACAAAGCTAAATCGATGATGAAAAAGGCGGCAGACATGGGCGTTAAGTGGGCTCGTAACGAATACACGAAAATGAAGTGACTCCTATGATTGTACGTCCCCCTGTTCGGTTCCATTAAACGTGGGTTAGTTTTACCTTTATAATCGTTCGATAAAGATAGTGGTAAATTTCAGTGAAATAGAAAATTATCCAATAGTCGGGTATGTATGAGCGATAAAAAACTGATATCGGTAATAATCGCGAGACACGACCGCCCTCTGGACTATCTGGAAAGAGCGGTCCGCAGCGTGTTGGCGCAGACATACCCTTCAATTGAATTATTAATTGTTGATTCTGGTGAAAATATTGATGATACGCGCAGATGCGTCGACTCCATTACCAGTGGTCAAAATACGCCAATAATAATTTGGTCCAAGGGCGCGAGTGGACCAGCTGCACGCAATATTGGAGCATTATCGTCAAACGGCACATACCTTGCATTTTTGGATGATGATGACGAGTGGCGACTCGATAAACTCGAAAAACAAATGGCCTGCTTCGACGACAGTTGTTCGATAGTATATTCGAACTACGAATCGATTGACAGGGGGGGCAAAAAGCGTTACTTTTTTGAGAACGATCCAACATCCAATGACCTAAATACAAGAATTCTAGGAGAGAATGTAATAGGATGCACATCTATGCCATTAGTCTCCAAGGAATCATTTCTATCTGCGGGGGGATTCGACGAATCATTCAGGGCAAATCAGGAATGGGATCTTTGGATTAGAATGTTGCAAAAAAGTGGGGCCAATTATTGCCCGATTGTGGCTGGAATCAAGTATTACAATCCCGGGTGCATTTCCAGTAGTAAAAAGTTACGTATCAGCGGATGGTTCACTCTACTTGTAAAACATAATAGGTTGTACAGAAAAAATCCTGAGCAACTGTTGAGTGCGTTAGATTTTTTCCGTTGGGAGTTATTCGATAAACAGTCATATTTCGTGGGTTTTTTTGTTGTATTGTCTCATTCTTCAATTAGACTATGGATGAGAATGAAAAATAAATGACCACTAATCTTTTGCATAACATCTCAGTAACACATCTCCCGCATCGCTTCGTGCATTTACGCACCTTTGACCAACGCCCCATAGCCAATTAAAAATCTTTCAATAACTGCTCATACTCTTTCTTGGCCCATCCAATGCCACAATCTGCAGCGATTCTCATCAGGTCAATGGCCTTCTCTATATCTCTCACAGTACCCTTTCCATCGCGGTACATGCGGGCAAGGCGCCCCGATGCCTCGGGAATTCCTTCGTTCGAAAGCACTGCACATCTCCCAAACGCTTCTTCGTAATCTCCTGGCAAGTCACGTGCAACTAAAAGATCGACTAGCTCTATTCTGGCCCATCCAATGCCACAATCTGCAGCGATTCTCATCAGGTCAATGGCCTTCTCTATATCTCTCACAGTACCCTTTCCATCGCGGTACATGCGCGCCATACGACCAACGGCTGCCGCGTCTCCTGCTTCGACCAATGGTCTCAGAATATTGCTCATTACTTTCAAATCGTCCGGAGTGCCGCGTTTCCCCAACAAATCAAATAACCCAATGGTCCATTGTGGATTGCCATCTATTGAAGCCTTTCTCATCCATTCGATGGCTTTGTCGAGATCTTTCTCAACACCTTTGCCGTCGCGGTACATGCGGCCAAGGCGCCCCATCACACCAGCTTTTAATCCAGCAGGCGCAGAGTGATTGCCGGCGACCTTGGAACATTTAATAAAGGCATATTCCCAATTGTGGGCATCCGTGGTTTTTAATAAAACATCCGTTGCCTCAGCAACCCATTTTGGGTACCCATCAGATGCTTTCTTGAACCATTCTATTGATTTATCTACATCCTTCTCAACACCTTCGCCATCACGGTACATACGGGCAAGGCGAATCATTGCATTAGCGTCATCATTCATTGCGTGGTAATGATAAATACACAAAGCCTTTTCTACATCACCCCGAGAACCTTTTATCAAACTGTCTGCCATCTCAATCGTATGTGAAAAACGGCGTAACTGCTTTGGCTTTCCGAATATACTGCACTGATTGATTACAGCCCCAACGGACGTTACAGGGTACGGTCCTGATCCAGTGTGTATTTCTCCGTGATGATAGGTCAAAAAACCTCCTTTATAACAAATAATACTATGGAACCTGTCGACTTCTTCCTTTGCAAATCCATATTCTAAATCATTTACAGAAAAAACGTACTTGTCGAAGTCAATAAAATCTGTTTCTTCTGGTGCATACTCTCTGCCCTCTGTATCCTTTATACAGATTTGTGTCCAACTGAACCTTGGAGGCTCATATTCTGTCGGAATAGATCCCTCTTCAATCTGAATGCCAATTTTGTCATTGCACTCGTCATTTCGCTTGACTATTATAGTACCAGAAGTGGTATCAAATGGCGCGACAAATGTTTTTCCGTGTTTAAGATGAAGGGTCACTGTGTTTCCTTCCTCGGAGCATATAGTAAGTAACGCTGAGACGGCTTCGGGCTCCTTTGTTTCAAAAGAACACACATAATTTTTTTCTGGGTGTAGATACACATCGATTCCATTCAATACGAGTTCCCGATCATCATCAATTAGAATATTTCCCTTCGAATCGATACGTTGCAGAGAATTATTACCAAAAGTAGCTTTATTGAAAGATATATGGTTCTTGTTATGGCTACAGACGATTAATGGACGATTTCCAAAGTGGCCCCATAGCCCCTTTATGTGTTTTTCTATTATGTCGTTGCTCGAAGTCTGACGAACGAAATCTGAGCCCGATCCCCCACATGTTATTGCCAGTCCGCATTTTGTGACCAGATATGTCGCCATCAAGTAGCGCTCGCCCTGTATCAGCTTGCCAAATGGGGCCTTTATGTTTTCGTCCAGGACGTCTTTATTATATTTTTGCTCCTTTGCAAAACGTCTTTGCTGTATTGCTATAGCTCTATTACCAAAGTGCTCCATGAATGTCTCATAAACGCCTTGATCCTCAGTACTGATATACACATTTGTAAAACCAAGGCTTTTCATCCTCTCCTCTACAATTTCAATAAGCTCGTACTCATCCAGTGTTATACCGTGATGGGTGGGTTGCAACGAGATATATTCTGTCCCCCGAGCGATTAATCCCAACATTTTTTTATTAATCCCGTATTTTTCAACTTGTTGGTCAATTATCTGCCCGATAGAATCAGAAAATGTAGGACGAATGCCAACCACATCTATCTTTCTTGGCACCCATGAGGTGATTATTGTTCCCTTTGAGCTATATGCCTCATCTAATGTTGCTGGTGAAATCTGCTGAAAGTAGTACTCCCATGGATTATACAATCCTACGTTTACTGATTCCATTACCTCGGAGAAGTGATTCTGCATATCGACGACGTAATCGCATTTTGATACGGGTTCCCCCCCGAATCTCTTGAAGTTACAGTATAAATACATCAGACCTGTGGGTTCATTTGGTACTATAACCCATTTTTTCTTGTCAGGAACACTATTACTAAAATCACAGACTATTGCATCGCTGTCAAACTTATCTTTTTCGGTATACCTTTTTACTGTAATTATTATGTCAGATTCCACCCCATCAGAGATTAAATCTCCCATCAAAGTCTCTGAATTCTCGACGTCACCTATCAAAATTTTATCGTAATCTGTGCAACTTTCATTGAATCCGGGCTGTGCCTTATCTTTATACGTAAAACCGACTACATCAAAATGAGTGAAGGGAAATAGTTTTACCAATAGACTCATGCATTTGCCGTCTAATTCATAAACAAATAGTTTTTCCTTACTACGGGTATCGATTCTCAGGCCCTCAGGAGGACTTTTAACCTCTCGTTTCTGATTTGAAAGCAACGCCAGCAATTCAAATTTTGAAAAGATACTGCGGTCCTTTGATTTTTTATACCATTCCAGCGACTTTGGCTTGTTTTTTCTAACGCCTTTGCCTTCGCGGTACATGCGGGCAAGCCACAGCATCGCGTTATAGTCGCCTGCCTCTGCTTTTTCCTTGCATAGGTTGGTCACAGCTATTTCATCAGAGATTTGGCCGTTGAAGTAACTAAGCATTGATTCACTAAAGTGTTTTCTAGAATTATTGTTGGTAAGTATGCTGTCCACCATCAGAGCACCATCCCCGGCATTTTCATTATTGACTGTCATGTCCCATGCTTATTCGTCAGGCGAATAACAGTTTGTGTGCATATATTATACTACCGAGCAAAAATAATGTTGCGTTACCACAGTATAGGCCACCAAAATCCTTTATAAGAAATATGGAACCAAGGATATTTTATAACCTTCGTTCATGCGTATATGTGATTCGCTTGACCCGGAGATAAACCATGCCTTGTTCAGTATACGATGCAATAATAGTCGGTGGGGGGCTCACCGGTTGTGTCATAGCTAGAAGACTTGCCGATGAAATGGGATATAAAGTTCTGATTGTAGAGAAGAGGGAACACGTCGGCGGAAATCTTTACGACTACGTGGACGACAACGGGATAGTCGTTCAAAAGTACGGGCCCCATGTGCTCCATACCGATAGCGACGAAATATATCAGTTTCTGATTAAATACTGTGAATGGGAGAATTACGATCTTAAATGCGTGGTGTATATGTGCAGTAAGAACACACCTTCTCCTTTCAATTTTAAAACCATAGATGATTACTACGGTGAGGAAGAGTCTTCCGTAATCAAAAACGAGATAATAAAGGAATACGGAACACGGGATAAGGCAACGATCGTTGAATTGCTTGGCTCCGATAACAGGATTATCAAAGAGTTTGCCGATTTTCTTTTCGAACATGACTATTCCCTTTATACCGCCAAACAGTGGGGCGTGTCTCCCTGGGAAATTGACGTTTCAGTCCTGAACAGAGTTCCTATTCTTTTCTCGTATAAGGACAGCTATTTTTCAGACAAATACCAGATTCTACCTGTCGGCGGATTTACCAAATTCATCAAAAAATTGATAGGTCACGACAACATAGACGTGACTCTTTCGTCCGACTTTACAGAAAGACTGAAAGTCGATACGGTCAGCAAACAAATTTTCTACGAAGACGGAAAGCTGTCCATGCCTATTGTCTTTACAGGGGAACTGGACAGGTTGCTGAAGTACCGTTTCGACCGTTTGCCTTATCGCTCACTGAATTTTAACACAATTACTGTTAACGAAAACATCCGTCAACCGGTGCCAATAATCGCTTACCCAGAGGATGAGAGGATTACACGAGTTGTGGAATACAAACAGTTGCCGGTCCAGGATATAGAAGGTGTCACTACGCTTGTAGAGGAATACCCCGTAAAATATGAAGGAGATAACGAACCATATTATCCGATTTTGACCAGCCAGTCCATCGCCCAGTATGAAAAATACAAGAATGCCGTGGCAGAAATTCCTAACATTTATGTTTGCGGCAGACTGGGAGATTTCAAATATTATAATATGGACCAGGCAATCAAGAGGGCATTCGAAGTTTTTGAGCTGATAAAAGTCAAATCAGAAATCTGAAGAATCAGGATCTACCGCTCTCCTGACAAACTTTATTACATCGTCAATCTCTGACGGTCTTATGAAAGTTGTAATCCTCGCCGGAGGCTTCGGAACAAGAATATCTGAAGAAAGTCACCTCAGACCGAAGCCCATGATAGAAATCGGCGGAAAACCTATACTCTGGCACATCATGAAGATTTATTCCCGCTACGGTTTCAATGACTTCATTATATGCGGGGGATATAAGCAGGAGGCCATCAAGGAATATTTTGAGCATTATTATCTTCTGAACTGCGATGTGGAATTCGACCTCTCTACAGGAGATAGAAAAATTATTAATTCTTCGGCAACCGAGCCTTGGAAAGTCACCGTTGTCGATACGGGACTGAATACGATGACAGGCGGGAGAATAAAAAGAATACGTAAATTGATCGGCGACGAACCCTTTATGCTTACTTACGGTGACGGTGTTTCCGATGTCGATATCTCTGAACTTGTTAGCTTCCACAAAGCCCGTGGCAAGATTGTTACGCTTACAGCAGTGCAGATGGGCAGCAGGTTCGGAAATCTGGACATCTCGAACGAAGGCGATGTCCGGCAGTTTTCCGAGAAGAAGAAAGAATACGGCAGTTGGATTAACGGGGGGTTCATGGTGATCGAACCTAAAGTTTTTGAGTATATAGAAGGAGATAGCACCGTCTTCGAACTCGGTCCTTTAGAGAAAATCGCCAAGGAGTCCGAGCTCGCCGCATACAGACACGAGGGGTTCTGGAAATGCATGGACACATTACGTGACAAGACCGAGCTAGAAACACTCGTAAACAATAAAAAAGCGCCCTGGATCACGTGGTAAGAATGAAACTTCAGTCGTACCGCGGACGGAGAGTATTCGTTACAGGCCATACGGGCTTCAAGGGATCATGGCTCTGCAAGATGTTATCCGATGCGGGCGCAACCGTGTCTGGATACAGCCTTGATCCCCCTACGAATCCAAACCTGTACGAACTTGCAAAAATAGATGGACTGGTTGAGAGCAACATCTGCGACATACGCGATTTTTCAACACTGAAGGAAAAATTTGATGATTTTAAACCTGAGATCGTTTTCCATCTTGCCGCGCAGCCGATTGTAAAGGACGGGTATTCTGAACCCAGATACACTTACGAAACAAACGTCATGGGGACGGTGAATATTCTCGAATGCATCCGTGAATCCTCCTCTATGAAAAGCTTCGTGAACGTCACCACAGACAAAGTGTACCTGAATAGAGAATGGGCTTGGGGCTACAGAGAGAACGAAGAACTGAATGGGTACGATCCATACTCCAATTCAAAAAGTTGTTCCGAACTTGTAACCGAAACATACTACAGGAGCTTTCTCAAAGGAAAGATTGCCGTATCAACGGCAAGGGCAGGGAATGTGATCGGGGGAGGGGACTTCGCGCCCTATCGGATAATTCCGGATTGTGTCCGCTCTGTCATCAGCGGAAGGCCGATTGAGATAAGAAATCCGGGTTCAACGAGACCGTATCAACATGTTCTGGAGCCGCTTTCCGCATATCTGCAGATAGCAGATATGCAGTTGGAAGATAACGGCATATGTGGCAGCTACAACATAGGTCCGGACGAAAGGGAGAATGTCACAACCGAAGAGATTGTGAAAAGCTTTGGTAAACATTGGGGAAAGGACTTCCGATGGATCATCAAAGAGGAGTCTTCTCCTGTTCACGAGGCGAACCATCTGAGGCTGGATTGCTCGAAAATAAAGTCGAAGATAGGATGGCATCCGAAGTGGTCTGCAGACGCTGCTGTTGAGAAGGTCTGCGAATGGAACAGAGTTTGGTTAAGCGGCGGAGACGTCGGCGAAGAGATGAGCAGAGAGATACAGCTATATTTCGGGGATTGATTTTTTGACCGCAAAAGGAGCAATGCATGATTTTTCATTCTCGGAGACCGAAATCAAAGGGTTGTACGTGATCGAGCCTTTCTTTTCCGAGGATGCCAGAGGGCTGTTCGTTAAGGACTATTCTGAAGAGGTATTCAGAAAAAACGGAATCACTCATGAAATAAGGGAGGTGTTTTACTCCCAGTCAAAAAAAGGTGTTCTGCGGGGCATGCACTTCCAGAGAAAAAGACAGCAACCGAAACTCATAAGGTGCATCAGCGGGTGCATCTTCGATGTCGTGGTCGACCTAAGGGCAGAAAGCCCTACTTTCAGAAGGTGGATCTCCTTTAACCTTACCGGTGACAACCTTAGGGGGATACTCGTTCCTGCTAGATGCGCACACGGATTTCTGGCACTCGAAGAATCGATGGTTTCGTACAAGTGCGCTGAAAGGTTTTACCCCGAATACGACGGGGGAATTGTGTGGGACGACCCGGACATCGACATCGAGTGGCCGCTCGGTATGGTAGGGGGACGGGACAGACTGATCTTGTCGGAAAAGGACCGGAGCCTCCCGGGTTTTTCAGACGTCATCTCGGATTATAACTCTTTTTGACGGTGGAGCGATTGTTATGTTTGACGGAATGGACGAGGAGCAAGCTAGAAAGGATATCTTAAAAGCTGTTTCTGAATATTGCAACAAGTATCATCAGAAAAAACCTTATGCCGAGGGCGATCGCATCCCCTATGCGGGTAGAGTCTACGATGATAAGGAGATGGTCAACCTTGTAGACTCGTCCCTTGAGTTTTGGTTGACAAACGGCAGATACACCGATGATTTCGAGAGGGATCTTAGTAGATATCTGGGAGTAAAACACTGCAGTCTGGTCAACTCGGGTTCCTCGGCTAACCTTTTGGCATTCATGTCCCTCACGTCACCTCTTCTAGGCAGAAGGAGCATACGCCCGGGAGAAGAGGTGATATCTGTCGCCTGCGGTTTCCCGACCACCGTTACGCCTATAATACAGTACGGCGCCGTACCTGTATTCGTCGACGTGATGCTTCCGCAATATAATGTCGATGTCAGTAGATTGGAAGAGGCATACTCTGAAAAAACAAAGGCGGTGATGCTGGCACATACTCTCGGGAATCCCTTTGATATAGAAAAAGTGAAAAAGTTCTGTGACGAACACGGGCTTTGGCTCATCGAGGACAACTGCGATGCTCTAGGCTCCATGTATCAGTACCGCGGCGAAATGAGATATACCGGAACAGTAGGAGATATCGGTACTTCCAGCTTCTATCCTCCGCACCACATGACCATGGGGGAGGGGGGCGCCGTTTACACGGACAATCCGGTTCTCAACAGGATAATACGCTCATTCCGGGACTGGGGAAGAGACTGCATCTGCGGCCCGGGGCAGGACAACACCTGCGGACACAGGTTCGACGGACAATACGGCGAACTTCCCGCCGGATATGATCATAAGTATGTCTACTCCCACTTCGGGTATAATTTGAAGGCCACCGATCTGCAGGCATCTATCGGATGCGCCCAGCTGAAAAAATTCCCTGATTTCGTAGAGAGGAGAAAGCACAATCACCGCTACCTTAAGAATTTGCTCAATGACCTTGACGGAAGGATCGTCCTGCCCGAACCTCTTGAGAATAGCGATCCGAGCTGGTTTGGTTTCCTCATCACGTGCAATGAAGGAATATCCAGAGATAAGGTCGTATCATATCTTGAAGACAGGGGCATACAGACCAGGATGCTCTTTGCCGGTAATCTGATACGTCATCCATGTTTTGATGAGATGAGGAAATCAAAGAAAGGATACAGGACCGTCGGAGACCTTTCTGTCACCGACAGAATAATGAGAGATACGTTCTGGGTCGGGGTATACCCCGGGATGAACGATGATATGCTGAATTACATGGGAAGAATGATAAGGGAAGCTGTGTTGAGATAATCAGCCATCCATCCTTCCCAGCTTATCTTTGAGGGCATCTATCGTCTTTAGAATTCCCTTTTCAAAGGGGACAACGGGCTCGTAGCCAGTGTCTTTCGATAGCTCGGATATATCATAATCCTGAGTATCAAGAGAAGAATCAGAAGATGGTACTTCGCCGAAGTGCAATGAAATGTCTGGGTCTATAGAGTCGCGTATTACTTTTATGTAGTCCTTAAGGGGTCTGCACTTCGAACTGCCGACATAATACGTTTTCCCCGGAACGCCGTCTGAAAGTATTCCTGCAATGGCATTGACGACATCGTCTATGTATGTGAAATCGTATAGCTGGTTTCCAGAGGAAAATGATGTCCTTTCTCCAGACAGCATCTTCGTTACTGCGGAATTTATGAAATTAGTCGATCTGTCGCCCGGTCCGTAAGCATTTGATATATAACACCAATTTAGACCAATACCTTTCTTACCGCATAGTATCTCGGACATCATATGTGCGGCCACCTTTGCAACCGCATAGTAATTGGAGGGTAGATTCTTACTTCCTGTTCCGAAATTACGGATTACCTCCTTCTCTGCGATTGTTCCGGAACAAACCAGTTTCTTCACGCCCATTGACGATAGAGTTTCGATGAGTTCCAGGGTATCGCGAACGTTCCCTATCTGCACCTCGTAGTCGGATTTCTCGAATCCATAAGAGCCTACCCATGCAAGATGTACACAGGAATCAACCGGTCCCGATATCTTTTCACCAAGACTCCTGATCTCCTGCGTATTGCAGTAAATTACCTCGGCTCCACTTTTGTTTAATTGCCTTATATCTGATTTTTCACTGTGAACGATGGCAATGACGCTGTGTCCCATTGAAACCATGGAACGTACGAGGGCCGATCCGATGAAACCACTGGCGCCCGTTACGATTATTTTCATGCAATGTCCCGTCCTTGTCATAGCCGACTGTCATTCTAAAATATAACACTCTGCTCCCTAAACCCAAGAGAAACCTTAGGAACACACAGACATGGGTAATTTTAGGTTGATGATCTTACCGAACAATAGAATCAGAATCATCTGTCGAGCTCAGGATTCTACAAAAATCGTGCACGTATGAGGGTATCTCAACCACAGTATGTACGTAAAGAACTTAGAGGAATCGAAATATAAGAATCAACACTGGATGTTTAAAGAGGTCACATACAACTTGAATCAAGACTGCCGAATTGAAAGTGAAAGCAACATTCTATTACGATTGAGGAGTGTTGAAAAGAAAGCAATACTCTTTACTCAAGACAAATTTCTATGCGAACGCCCAGACCTTATGAAGGTGTTTTCTGATGTCTACGACGCTCACATTTCTGAATGGAAGGACACATCTGGTAAAGCAGACAAGACTCCGGATTTCTATAGCGATACACTCGGCACAATGTTGGAGATTATGCGCGTAGATGATCATGCATTTGAAAACTCTGATGGAAAAATCATAAACCACACAACCGCCAAAACATCCCAAATTTTTAACGGATTGAAAAAATCTAGTTTGTTTGAAAAATTTTCTGATGTTCCCATAATGATTATTGGAAATTCCAGTCTACCGACTAAAGAGAATCACAGTTATGATAGATATCTTGCTAATTTTAGACGCGTCCTCGAAAGCCATATATCAAAAATTCCACAGTATAGAAAAAATCATCCTGAATGTAAAAATCTTGTTTTCCTCATATTTGATGAATCTAGCGGGTATTTTGAATCGGATATAGCGTATGATGAACACTGTTGTGGTTTGACATATCGTGGCTGCTCCCATTTTTGGTTTTTTGATGATGATTTTTTAGAGGCGTTTGATAACTCTGAAATAGAGTGTATAATATGGTTCACACCATACAAATATGCTGAATGCATTCCTTTCGGATTCAAATTGCCAGAAGTATCGATATTTTTTAATAAACTGAGGTTCTTAAATCGGCAGAAATATCATAAAGAGAGAATGATACCTGCTGAATTTGTGATGGAATATAATGTTAAACTCATCGCGAATCGATTATCCTATTTTATTTAACCGAAATTCTGCGCATGTGAGTAATAGGGTTGGAACGCTTCGCACACGCATGCATGCGTGTGCGACTAGTCGTGGTCCGGCCCCCTCGCCCCTTGGGCTCTATGAGCTTCATGATGTCGCACACTTCCTGGTTCGATATAGGTTTCTTGGGACATCCACCTTGAACAGTCCGTAGATCTTTCTACACCTCTTAGTAATCTTAGACAGGGCGGAAGATGATCCGTAGCTCAGACAATTGATGGAGTTGAGATGTCCGAGCACCCCCCTACGGAAATCTCGCGACGGTTAGATTCTCTTATCTCCGCGCAGAGCTCGCACTTCATAATGAGCGCGACGAATATGATGAAAGACCTTCCTATCATCGTGTACTTGTCGGCCGTTCTGTGCATCCTATCTTCGGATCTGCTGAAGTCGAAGGCCTGTTCTGACACCAAAGACGACCAGATGGATATTGACAGATTGTCATTGACTCCGAACCGGCATAAAAGAGAATGCCGACCGTGTATCCAGGGATGACAACACCAACAGAAGCCGTACCAGTTATTTTTCATAAGTGTTAAAACCGAGTTATAACGTGAGCATGAACATGATTAGAGATTAATATCCAAATGAAGGTTCGCTATTCATGAAAGGTATAATCCTGGCCGGAGGCCTGGGCACAAGGCTCTATCCGGCCACGGTACCTGTCCCCAAATGTCTTTTACCAATCTATGACAGGCCGATGATTTTCTTCCCCCTATCCACTTTACTGCAGGCGGGCGTCAGGGATATTCTGATAATCACAAGCCGTCGTGACCAAGAAGGATTCAAGAGGCTACTGGGTAACGGCTCCGATCTCGGCATAAGAATAAGCTACGCCGTTCAGGACGTTCCCCGGGGGATAGCCGATGCCTTCCTAATAGGAGAGGAATTCATTGACGGAGACAGCGTTATACTGATACTCGGGGACAACATCTTCCACAGCAGGACCATCGAATCATCTTTGAAAGAATCTATAGCGGATAACGAAGGCGCAACCGTATTCGGGATCGACGTTCCAGACCCGGAACGTTTCGGAGTAATCGATTTTGATGAGAACTTCAACGTAATATCGATAGAGGAGAAACCCGCTGTCCCGAAATCGAGTACTGCGGCCGTTGGCCTTTACATATACGACGGAAACGTGTCCGATCACGCCAAGGCATTGAAACCATCTCCCCGTGGAGAATTAGAGATAACAGATCTCAATAATATTTATTTAAGGAACGGGAAGTTGAAGGCCAGGCAGCTGGACGGAGATTCCGTTTGGTTCGATGCCGGCACCCACGAATCGTTATTGTCGGCGAGCGTTTTCGTATACAATATAGAGCAGGCCGGCGGGAAGATATCCTGTCCCGAGAAGATCGCTTTGGAAAAGGGGTACATCACTCCCGATGAACTTGAAAAGATCCTTTGTGATAAGAAGAGTAGCTATTACGCACGCATCAGGTGTGAATGCGGTATTCGGTGATCAGACATCAAGAACGCGCTGGCTTCCGTTGGCCTTCAGATTATTCT
>ENA-UOOR01001898-UOOR01001898.1-fermentation-metagenome-genome-assembly--contig:-NODE-1898-length-22844-cov-64.915529_pt1 | contig 22844 bp, 19 predicted proteins | sample MGYA00245780_ERZ724029 | MGnify/ENA primary metagenome ERZ724029 (study PRJEB28704, sample SAMN03018315) | fermentation metagenome | biome: anthropogenic terrestrial biome; feature: soil... | reverse complement strand
CACAATGGTTGCCCCGATAATCGGTTCTCCATTCTCATCTCTTACCGTTCCCGTAACTGTTTTCCCATCCTGCTGTGCTGATTGGATCATTTGTGCAATTGCAGAGGCATTGCGGTTGATCTTGGCTGACAGCACGATGTAGTTGTTCTCAAAGTCATGACCGATGGCGGTATTTGCCAGTGCTTCCTTGAGCAATTCCGACACCTTGTTGCTTTTTGCCCGGAGGTTCACTTCCTTACGCGTGTCCACCTCCCGGTTGCTGTATACCACGAGATACTCGGTCTGACGTTCAATTTCCCGGATGAGCTCACCCATCGTGATGCGGTTCGATCTCAACTTGATGATGGCATCCTGTGCGTGGGAGTTCACTGCCGACAGTTGAAGAACAAAGACAAAAAGTAATAGCAGACTGATTTTCATGATTTTTAACAAATCTTTTAGATCACTCTTTTTTATCTCTGAGTGATGGGGTGAAGTGTTTATTTTCATATATTTGCATGTGTTTTTAAGTGAATACTTAGATAAGTTACTACTGTGTTTGCTTAATCCGGCGGCAGGTGTTGGCGCACCTGTCGCTTTTTCATTGTCTTTCTTTAGGGGGTGTTACATAGGCATTCAGCTTTAAAGGTGGATAAATTTAAGTTGATAGAATAATTATATTTTTTTCTCTGTCTTTCAGGATCTTGAAGGGTTGGATTTTTTGCAAAATATGCAAAATCTCATCAATACCGTCGCGTTGCCGGAATTTTCCGGTATAACGCACGTTAAATGTTTCCGGGTCTTTGACCTCTATCGTGATATCGTAATAGAGTTCCAGCTTGGTAATGATATCGATTAGCCGTTCGTTGTTAAAAGAGTAAATTCCATTCTTCCAGAGTAAATGCTCGGGGTTGTTAATGTTGCTGACAATCATGCTGCTTCCTCTGACCACCACTTGTTCATTTGGTTTTAGAACGGTGCTGTTATTCTCATTGTCCGTTTGATAAACCTTCACAGAGCCTTCTACCAGATCTGTTTGAATATATCCTGCACCGGGATAACTATACACGTTGAATTGCGTCCCCAGCACCTTCACATGAACGTTTTGCGTGGAAACGATAAATGGCTTTTTTCTATCTTTTGCCACGTCGAAAAAAGCTTCTCCGGTTATCTTTACTTCGCGGTTTTTCCTGGAAAAATGAGACGGGTATGTCAGTGTCGATTGTGCGTTCAACCAAACCTGTGTGCCGTCTTGTAGTGTGATTTGTGCCCGTTGTCCCGCAGGTACGAATAACGTATTCATGGTAGGTGCAGCATTGTCCGCGAGCCGAAGTGTAGCCCAGATGGTTGAAGCGACAAGTATAAGCGCTATTGCTGCATATTTTCCAATATTGACAAAGAGTTTTCTTTGGGACTTCTGTTTTACTTGAGAGATAAATGTTTTAAAATGTGTGTTCCCTTCACTTTGGTCTGTGGGATGAGGTGAGAGTTGTGAAACCGCACTCAGATTTTGTAAACGAATGAACTCGGCCTTTAGCCGTTCATCGTTTTCAATACGGAGGATTAATTCAAGTCGTTCGCTAACCGTTAATTGTCCCGAAAAATAACGCAAGAGTTGTTCGTCCATTTTGATGCTTGTTATTAATAAAACGAATGAGAAGTGAAAAACCGCTAACGAAAATGAGTCGTATTTTCGTTAAGTAAGTACAGAAGCTTGCACTGCTTGTTTTACTCCTTTGCGAAAACTTTTTTCATTAAACCTATCGGGTAAAGGAGAAGTTTCCAGCAGCTGTGTCTTGTCGGGAAGTGGTTAAATAGGAATAGTAACATAAAATTTAATAGGACCAAATTTATTGATAATAAATCAAATGAAAAAGAAGAGGAAGAGTGGTATATAATCTTTTAATGCCTCTTTTAGTTTTTTATAGGCGATAGCCATTTGGCTTTCTACTGTATGAATTGAGAGGTTGAGTTCTTCTGCGATCTTTCTTTGTTTTTTCCCTTCGATTTTATTCATCACAAAAATTTCCCGGCATTTTTCCGGTAGTGTATCTATTGTCTTTTGGATGACGGCATCGATATTATTATCAGAGAGAAGGCTGTTGTCCAACTCTTCCAAAGAGGCGAGTTTCAGTTTCAGGCTACGGGTATATTCATTCTGTATCTCTTCGAAAGTATGTTGTTCAAGGGTTTTATGCCGGAGAAAGTCGATACATCTGTTTTTCAAGATCATAAACAAGTATCCGTGAAGGTTTATGCATGAAGAGAATTCCATTTTTTTCTCCCAAAGGTCGGAAAAAATATCCTGTACGATATTCTCAGCATCCTCCTCCCGGATTAAATATTGCTGTGCAAATCGTTTCATTCGTGCATAATGAGAGACATACACTTCTTCAAATTGAGCCTTATATCCCGTTAATGTTTGCACCTGGTATTTATTTTTAGTTTTTTTCAGATGTTGAATCCCAAAGATATAAAAATATTATAATCAGGACAAATCTTAAATACTATCATAAAACGGTTGCAACCTTATTATTGTCAAAATTGAAAAGGGAAATACTTTTGTTGATGACCAATTATTAAGGAAGAAGTAGCATTTTACTGCAAAAAATTCGCAGCATGGGAGAAGACACGGAGAAAGGCTGCGTTCACAGCTGTTATGTCGGCGATATTAGAGGGAAACGGATTTTCGTGGGTGTAAGGAAAGGGAAAGTCCAGCAGCTGGATGCTTGAATCTGTATTTTCCTTTCCCAGCGCTTCCTGCACGCCATGATAGGGGATTACCGTGTCCTTTGCAAGGGCAATTCCTTTTATCCTTTTTCCCAGTGAGGCAAAGAAGGCTTCGCGCTCGCCCTGCAGCCTTTCCGGAACGATCATCCGATAAAAAGCATCGAAGGCGCTGTCGCGACGCCAACGGTTCTCCGACTCGCTTCCAAAGTAATTTACATAGTAATCCTGTAACCGGTCGAAAGCAGCCCTGTCCATGATGCTACGGGATATGCCGCACATGGAACGGAAGATGCTGCCCCCACAGAACATAAAGAGACGGGAGTCGGAAAAGAGATTCTTCTCATTTGCCATCAGCGCCACTTGCGAAAGGAACGCCCCGATGGAGTAGGCGAAGATATCGATCCGGCATCCCTCTCTGAAGAGCGGATGCCGACCGCTTCTGATTTCTTGAAACAGCGTTGTGAGATCTGCCCAGGTTTGTCTCCCGGACAGGTAAAAACGTTCCGGGCTCTGGCTGATTCGTTCGCTGAGTGCCACATTGGCAAAGCTGATTGATCGATCACCGACGTATCTATTTCTTCTGAAATTTAACAGATTTACCAGACTCCGGGGGGTTGACCAGGATACAGGAGATCGGTTTATATGAAAGGCAATAGGGAAAAGAATGACCGGCTTGCTGGTGTTTAGGCATAAATACTCAGCCCAGGTAAGGTATTTATTCCAGTTTCTTTCGTTTAAACCATGAAGAAGCAGAATAGCATGATCGTGCTTTTGTTTTCCAGCAGGCGAAAACACAGGATATGCAAAAGAGAGGTTCTCGGTGATGCGGTTGTCTCCTTGTAAGCTCTCCTGGTCTCTGGTGCAGGCGAGACTGTTGAAATGGAAGTAACGGATGTTGATCGCACTGTCTTCCAGGTGACAATCCGCATTTTGACTGAAGCTGTTGTTCAGCACAATGTGCCGCTCTGTGTAATTTGTCGTCGCCATTCAATTAAAAAATCTTGTTTGTGGCAAAAAAACAGGCTTTTTCCTTTCTTTACAAATCAAAGGGAAAGTTGTCGTGAAAATGGGGCAGAATATTCTATGTGGGGTGAAATCTGTTATTCAGGGACGAAAATTGTGGGTTGTTTTTTGATTTTTTTGGTAAGTCATCAATTAAAATTTACTTTTGTGGTGAGTGGGCAATAAATTCATTCTACGATGGACGGAAAGATTCCTGCATATTTGATTGAAAAGAAAAACAGCATAAAGACGATCCTCTTTACCGCTTTTTTTGCTTTGTTATTCATCAACCTTTTTCAACCGTTCGGTTCCCGTAACTGGTACCCCGGCATTTCGGATATCCGGTATTTCGCATTTTCCAGCCTGATTATTCTTACGGGCATGCTGGTGGTCGTAATCAGTCGAATTATCCTTACGGTCTTTTCAAAAAAAAGAGACGTTTTATATTGGCAGTATGGGACATGGATTGTATGCGAAATAGTAGCAATGGCTGTCTTTTACACCCTCTTCGCAAAATTCTTTCCCAAAGACGGGATTGTGAGAGACATTTCGGAGATATTCCGTCAAAGCCTTATCAATACGGCTTTGGTACTTCTCTTACCCTATTCCATCACCTGGCTCTATTTTTCGTGGAAGGAGAAGAGCGCACTGCTGGAGAGCATTGAACAGGGAAAGTCGACCGATATCCACTCCAGGTCGTTGGTGGCTTTTCCCGATGAGAAGGGCGACCTGAAGATCTCGATTATGCTGGACAATCTACTCTATATAGAGTCCGCAGACAACTATGCAACCATATACTACCTGAACAAATCAAACATGTCGCATTACCTGATACGAAATTCGCTCAAGTGGATGGAAGAAAACCTTGCAAAAGATACCCCGCTGATCCGCTGTCATCGCTCTTACATCGTAAATATTGACAAGGTGAAGATACTGAAGAAGGAGAAAAGCGGCATCGTGCTGGAGCTTGATGTAGACAACACTCCCGACATTCCGGTGTCAAAGACATACTACGAATCCTTTATGCACAAATTTTCACAATATAGCATATAGTAGGATCGCGAAGAATACATTCTCACGGCTGCCGGGAATGTAAAAAAACGCAAGAAATGAGTGAATTCGCTAATTTAGTATTAATTTTGTAGCTGCAGCAGGCCGGTTTGTCGCTCTCCGAAAGGGGGGAGGAAAGTCCGGGCAACATAGGGCACCATACTTCCTAACGGGAAGCTGTTCGTGAGGGCAGATGAGCGTAACAGAAAACAACCGCCCCGCAAGGGGTAAGGGTGAAAAGGCGGGGTAAGAGCCCACCGGGTGCCGTGGCAACACGGTGTGCCGTACGCATTATGGGTTGCAAGGCCATGTATACCGGATAGGTAGGGTTGCTCGCCCGATGCCGGGGGGTAGGCCGCTAAAGGTGGATGGTGACATCTCTCCGCAGATAAATGACAAACGTCCCGAAATGTTCGGGAGACAGAACCCGGCTTACAGGCCTGCTGCTTTTTTCATTACCAGAATAGTTATGGAGAAGAACGGTAAAAACAGGTACCGCGATGAAGAGGAAGAACCCGGCAGGCTCGATCGGCTGAGGATCAAAGTGAAAGAGATAATCAGATTTTTATCTTACGATATCTGGCGTTCCAATCCGGAGACGCTGTCCAACAAAAAGAATATCCTCTATAACGCTATCAAGATTGTCATGCTCACTGTGCGGAATGTGCAGGAGCTGAATATTGCCGCCAGTTCCCGTTCGCTTACCTACCGCACCCTTCTCTCCATTGTTCCGTTGCTGGCTGTCATCTTCGCTATTGCTCGTGGTTTTGGGATTGAAAATATTATGGAGAGCAGCATCTTTAACCTGATGACTGGTGAGAAAACAGACACTATCGAGATTGTTGCGCAAACAGTTACGCTGCCCGATACGGCAGTCATTGGCATAGAGGCGTTGAACTCCATAAATAGCGGCCGTGTGGCCCCCTCTGATGTTGGGGCTGATCGGATACAGTTTCAGGAGGAAGCTACGGCGGAAGGAAGGACGCGCGAGTTTTTGAATTTGTTGTTTCAGTTAATTAAAAATTCGCTGGAGGAAGCCAAAGGAGGGGGTGTTTTTGCGGGTGTGGGTATCTTGCTGTTTCTCTATACCATCCTGCTTCTCTTTAATGATATCGAGAGCAACCTGAACAAGATCTGGCAGGTAAGCAAAGGCAGGAGTATCGGACGGAAAGTCACGGATTATTCGGCTATGGTGCTTTTCATTCCTCTGTTTTTTATTCTCGTCAACGCGCTGAATATTATCAGTTACCCGCAAAATAACACACTCAAAATAATCTATATTCTGTATCCGTTTATTCCCCGGCTTCTGAATATTATTCCTTTCGTGGTAATGATCCTGATATTTACTGCCGTATATAAGTATCTACCCAATGTTAAAGTGAAATTCCAGAATGCTCTGCTGGCAGGCATTCTTGCGGGGGTAGCTTTTCAATTTTTTCAGATGCTTTACCTGAGCGGACAGTTGTGGATTACACGCTACAATGCCATCTACGGTACTTTTGCGGCCATTCCGCTGATGCTTTTGTGGATACAGTTGTCCTGGTTTATTACCCTTATTGGTGCCGAGGTCTCCTATGCCGCACAGAATGTGCGTAAGTTTTCATTTGAAAAAGAGACGCGAAATATCAGCAGGAGGTACAGGGATTTTTTTACGCTGATGATCGCTTCGGTGATTATTCGCCGCTTTGCCGAAGAATTGCCTCCCTATACTGCCGATCAGATCTCCGAAAAGTGCAAGGTGCCGTCGCGGCTGACACACGACATCCTGGATGAATTGATGGAGATAAATGTGATCTCTGCTACCCCTTCTCCCGAAGATGAGCTGGTTATGGCTTTTCAACCGGCGGTAGATATTAACCTGATCTCCGTGAACTATCTGATGGCCAAGCTGGACGAAAAGGGGTCGGAGGATTTTATGATCGATATGGAGGGCGAGTTTCACGAACACTGGAACGTGCTGGTCAACACCCGCCTGTGCATGTATGAGAATAACAGCGATCTGCTTCTAAAGGATCTTTGAGCACCCACAGCAGCCTAATCCTGTACCAGGAAATCGTACCAGTCCGGTTTGAATTTTTTCACTTTCCTGCTCAGTTTACGGGCCTGACCGTCACAAAACCGGTCAAGCAGCACCCAGAATCTTTCACCGTGATTCATCTCCACCGTGTGAGTAAGTTCGTGTAATACTACGTAATCGATCAGCTTCTCGGGCAACAGCATCAGAAAGAGTGAAAAGTTGATATCTTTCTGCGCAGAACAACTTCCCCAGCGCCCTTTGCTACTGTTAATTTTTATGTCGTGGTAGCTGAGACCATGCTTCCGGGCAAAGGAGTCCGCTTTTACAGGCAAAATTCGTTTGGCCTCAATCCGCAAAACCCCAATGATTGCTTCTTTGATGAACTGCTGATTAGCTGGCAGCGACAGGTCGCTCCTTTGCGGCATGTAGATATGCAGATTCCTTTCCTTTAACGATAGTGCCGGCTTTTCTACATATGCAGTCCGGACTATCTGTGCGTCGAATGTGAAGGAAGAAATTTTATCCCCCTCGGCAAAGATCGGCCTGGACAACGGTTTTAGTCTTGATATCTGCGGCTTCATCTCCTGCAGCAGAGAACTGACTTGCCTCATGGTAAACCTGTAGGGCACAGTCAACTGAATATGGTCGCTTTTTCGCCTTGCGATCACTCGTTTCGCCCTTTTATGAGGGGTCACGAGAATTTTGCCGAGTTCCTTATCGAAGAATTCAAACATGCGGCAAAATTACAATTTTAAAACAGTAACCTTGTTGTTTTTAGCCGGAATCGAAATAAAAAATTATCTTTGCATAAATTTTTTTGAACGAGCAAACCACATGAATCTTATCCGTTCTTTAGAAAGTGTAGGTGAGTACGCTTTGCTGATGAAGAAAGTGCTTTCGGTCCCGGATAGAATGAGGGAGTTTATGAAAGAATTCATGAAAGGGGTTTATGCATTGGGTGTAAATTCAATCTGGATTGTCATCATCATCTCTTTTTTTATCGGAGCTGTAATTGTACTTCAGATAGCATTGAATATCGATTCGCCGATGCTGCCGCGGTTTACGGTGGGGGTGGTGTCGCGCGAAATCATTTTGCTGGAGTTCTCCTCCACCATCATGTGTCTTATCCTTTCCGGGAAAGTAGGATCCAATGTGGCTTCCGAAATAGGAACTATGCGCATCACCGAGCAGATCGACGCGCTCGACATCATGGGTGTAAACTCTGCCAATTATCTTATCTTGCCCAAGATCGCCTCTTTTGTAGCATTCATGCCGGTATTGGTGATTTTCAGTATGTTCATGGGGCTTTATGGCGGATACATCATCTGCATGGTGTTGGGGACCCCTTCAATAGAGACCTACATTTACGGTATTCAGGCTTTCTTCAGAGAGTCATTTGTCTGGTACTCCATCTTTAAATCGATGTTATTCGGTTTTATCATTGCATCGGTAGCGGCTTACTTCGGCTATACGGCAAAGGGAGGCGCACTGGAGGTGGGGCAGGCCAGTACTAATTCCGTGGTGATAAACAGTGTATTGATTCTCGTTACCGACTTGCTGTTTACGCAGTTGGCGTTGGGGTAAATACATTCCTGTATGATAGAAATAAAAAATCTGACAAAGGAGTTCGACGGTAAGATCGTACTCAACAACATAAGTACCTCCTTCAACAAAGGGGTGGTAAACATGATTATCGGCAAGAGCGGATCGGGTAAAACCATTCTGTTGAAGTGCCTTGTCGGCTTAATTTCGCCCACTTCGGGCGAAATATGGTACGACAGCCGCAGATTCACCGGCATGAAGTCGAGAGAGGTCCGCCGCCTGAGACGCGACATCGGGATGCTCTTTCAGGGTGCAGCGCTTTTCGACTCACGCACAGTGCTTGAGAATGTGATGTTTCCCCTTGAGATGTTTTCCCGTAAAAATAAACGGGAACGACGCAAACGCGCTGAGTTCTGCCTGGAACGGGTAAACCTTTCGGAATCTGCCGCCCTCTATCCTTCAGAAATCAGTGGGGGAATGAAAAAACGGGTGGCTATCGCGAGAGCCATTGCCCTGAACCCGAAATATCTCTTCTGCGATGAACCCAACTCGGGACTCGATCCGAAAACGGCACAGCTTATCGACGAGTTGATATATGATATTACTACCGACTTCGGAATGACCACGGTGGTAGTGTCGCACGATATGAACTCGGTGATCAATATCGGTGATAAAGTCATTTTTATCAACGAAGGAATTAAAGAGTGGGAAGGCACCAGGGCAGAAGTGATGGATACGGAGAACGAAAAGCTGAACGACTTCGTTTTTGCCTCGGACCTATTCAAAAAAATCAAAGAAGCAGAAGAGATCATCTCTGAAGATGAAAAAGGAGTGAAATCCAATAGATAGAACAAATCCACAACAGTGGTTGTTATTCAGGGGCGAGAGTTCTGCCATTAAACGATTCAATCACGCAAAAAATAAATTCATTCAAGCGGAGTAGACAAGATAGCCGCGATCATAATATTCAACAAATCAACATGACAAGTATATTAAAAATAAAGAACCTGCACGCAATCGTAGAAGAAAAAGAGATCCTGAAAGGTGTAAACCTGGAGGTAAACGAAGGTGAAGTGCATGCGGTGATGGGCCCTAATGGCTCGGGGAAAAGTACTCTAGCTTCGGTGCTGGCGGGAAATCCCAAGTTTGAAGTAACCCGCGGCAACATCCTCTTCAGAGGGAAAGATCTGCTGGAGATGGAGCCCGAAGACCGGGCCCGCGAGGGACTTTTCCTCAGTTTTCAGTACCCGGTGGAGATCCCCGGCGTGAGCATGGTCAACTTCATGCGTGCCGCCGTGAACGAACAACGCAAGTACAGAGGGGAAGACCCCATTTCTGCCACCGATTTTCTGAAGCTGATGCGCGATAAGAGGGAGCTTTTGGGGATGGACAGCCAGTTGGTGAGCCGTTCGGTAAACGAAGGCTTCTCAGGCGGCGAGAAGAAGAAAAACGAAATATTCCAGATGGCTATGCTGAATCCGCAGCTGGCTATTCTCGACGAGACCGACTCGGGCCTCGATATCGATGCTCTCAGGGTAGTGGCTGCTGGCGTGAACAAACTTCAGGCCAAAGAGAATGCCACCATTGTCATTACTCACTATCAGCGGTTGCTTGAATATATTAAACCCGACTATGTGCATGTACTCTACGCGGGAAAAATTGTGCAATCGGGTGGTCCTGATCTGGCTCTTGAACTAGAGAAAAGAGGTTATGACTGGCTGATCAATCCATAATTCATCATCTGCAATTTCAAAAAAATGATAGAACAACAATATATAGATCTGTTTACACAGTTTCGGAAAGAGTTGGATGCTCATTCTGTGAAGGGAATGAACCTGCATCGCGATTCCGCTTTTGAAACGTTCAGGCAGATCGGTTTCCCGTCTTCAAAACAGGAAGATTATAAGCACTCCAACATTGTGCGGACATTTGACGCCGACCTGGGGTTGAATTTGCGGAATATTCCCATCCCGGTAAATCCGTACGATGCCTTCAAATGCGATGTGCCTAATCTCTCCACGTACCTTTATTTTTTAATAAACGACCGGTATTACGACCGCTTTCAGCCGTCTGAAAAATTGCCGGAAGGTGTTTTTGCAGGCAGTTTACAGCTTTTTTCTGAAAAATACCCCGATAAGTTTGCGGCGCACTATGCGCAAATTGCCGATTATTCCGATAACGGGGTGGTGGCATACAATACGATGTTTGCCCAGGATGGCTTTGTAATCTATGTGCCCAAAAATGTGGCTTTGGAGAAGCCATTGCAGCTGATCAACATTCTGCGTGGTGGCGTTGATCTGAGTGTGAACCGGAGGATCCTGATTATTGCAGAAGAAAATGCCCGGGTGAAACTGTTGATGTGTGATCATACCGTAGATAATGTGCATTTCGTGGTGACCCAGGTGACGGAGGTTTTTGCCGATGTGTCTGCCCAGGTAGATGTATACGAACTCGAGGAGAACTCGGAGAAAGTTACCCGGCTGAACAACTTCTTCAGTGAGCAGAAAGATCATTCCAACGTGCAAACGAGCTGCATCACCCTGCACAACGGATATACACGCAACAACTATCGTTTCCGTCTGCTTGGCGAACATGCAGAAGCACATGCGGGAGGATTGGCCATTTGTGATAAGGATCAGCATATCGACAACTTTGCTTTCCTTGATCATGCCAGACCCAATTGTATGAGCAATGAACTGTTTAAAACTGTGTTGAACGACCGTGCAACCGGTGTTTTCTGTGGAAAGATTCTGGTGGAGAAACATGCACAAAAGACCATGGCTTACCAGACAAACCGCAACCTGTTGGCTTCGGAAACAGCTCAGATGTTTTCCAAGCCGCAGCTGGAAATTTATGCCGATGATGTGAAGTGCTCACACGGGCTCACTACAGGCCAGCTTGATGAGGAAGCGCTCTTTTACATGCGTGCCCGCGGTATCGACAAGGAGGAAGCCCGTCTCTTGCTGATGGTAGCCTTTTCTCGTGATGTGGTGGATATGATTCGCATTGAGAGCCTGCAGGAACGACTGACAAATCTCATTGATAAACGCTTCCGTGGCAAGCTGATGCGCTGCGGAAACTGTAATGTATGTATTTAATTTGAAAGATCTCGATATAAATAAGATACGGGCCGACTTCCCGATTCTGGGACGTACGGTGTACGGCAAGCCGTTGGTTTATTTAGACAATGCTGCTACCACCCAGAAACCGCGTTGCGTGATGGATAAGATCACGGAGATGTACACCACCGTGAACGCCAATGTGCACAGGGGAGTCCATTTTCTGAGTCAGGCTGCCACCGACGAGCATGAGGCTGCCCGGCGGACAGTCTGCCGGTTCATTCATGCTGTATCCGAGAATGAGATCGTCTTTACCCGCGGTGCCACGGAGTCGATCAACCTGGTAGCATCCTCTTATTGCCGGGCTTTTTGCCAGCCGGGAGATGAGATACTGATCACTGCCATGGAGCATCACTCCAACATCGTTCCATGGCAGTTGCAGGCCGAGAATTTGGGATTAAAACTCCGGGTTGCCCCCATCAATGCCAATGGCGAACTGATCCTTGAAGAACTGGAAAAGCTGATTACCCCTCGCACCAAAATCATCGCGGTAACGCATGTCTCCAATGTGTTGGGCACGATCAACCCCATTGAGCAGATTGTGAAAATAGCCCACAGACACGATATACCCGTGCTGATTGATGCTGCCCAGAGCGTTCAGCATTGTAATGTGGATGTACAGCAGATCGATTGTGATTTCCTGGTCTTCTCTTCTCATAAGATTTATGGCCCTACCGGAGTGGGAGTGTTGTACGGAAAAGAAAAGTGGCTGAATGCTCTGCCTCCCTATCAGGGTGGAGGAGAGATGATCTCCAGCGTATCGTTCGAGAAGACAACCTTCAATGAGCTTCCGTTTAAATTTGAGGCAGGGACCCCCGACTTCGTGGGGACGACCGCACTGGCTGCAGCACTCAACTATGTCACTTCTCTCGGAATAGATCATATTGCCCGTTATGAGCACGAATTGTTGCGGTATGCCACAGAACGAATGCTTGCCATCCCCGGGTTGCGTATCCTGGGGAATGCTGCTCAGAAGAGCAGCGTTATCTCGTTCCTGGTGGATGGTATTCATCCTTACGACCTGGGTACGCTGCTCGATAAGATGGGGATCGCCGTCCGGACCGGCCATCACTGCGCTGAGCCACTGATGAAAATTCTCGGGGTAGACGGTACCGTACGCGCTTCCATCGCTTTTTACAATACCAGGGAAGAGATTGACCAGATGGTGAAAGGAATTGAGCGCATAGTTGCCATGTTTCCCGGACAGAAATAGGCAATCAGCAGAAAGCGGGCGATAAAGATATTTTTGTCTTATTTCTTGCATCCTGCGTCATGTTTTTTGGTCAATATTGTGGAAATATTTTGCAAATGATTACATTTGCCCGGATTCTTCATAATTCCATGTAAAAGATGTCTGAGTATAGCCGGAACGAAGATCATGCATTATTCATCCTTCTGAAAAAAAGGGATAAGGGAGCTTTTTCTGCTATCTATTCGAAGTATCATCGTTACCTGTATGCGCTTGCGTACAAGTATCTGAAAGATTCCGCAATGGCAGAAGATGTGGTGCAGCATGTTTTTGTGAAACTCTGGGAGACTACCGGCGACATTCACATTGAGATCAATCTGAAAAATTACCTCTATACAATGACCAAGAACTTCATCCTGAATCTAATCAGGAGCCAAAAAGGGGCCGTGTCGTTGAACTATGTGAATACACAGGCAGAACTCTCTTCTCAGGATGATATCGCACGAAAGCTGGAGGAAAAAGAAGTACACCAATTTCTATACAAAGGGATAGAGATGCTGCCTCCGCAAAAAAAGGAGGTATGCATGAGGAAACTAAAGACAACCGATAGCAATCAACAGATAGCCGAAAAAATGGGAATTTCGGTTCATACTGTGAAATCTCATTATCAGGAATCGCTGAAAATATTGAGAAGCTATTTTCAACGTATTAAAATGTTGTTGTAAATAATTAAGATATACAACTCATTTCTTTGTTCTGTGAATGTGTCTAATGTGAACAAAGAGTGTGTAAGATAGTATAACCCGGGCAGTGATGCAGTTAAAAGATAATGATATTGTTCGTCGTGTTTTGAGCGGTAAGGCATCGAAAGAGGAAGCCAGAAAAGTAGCTGATTGGTTCTCCTCAACCATTGAGGGGCAGCAATTTCTGTCTGATTTGCTCGACAAGGACGCTTATATGCTGGAATCAGAACTGCATCAAGATCATTTGCTGTCACCATCCCGGTCGGACCGTCTCTACAAAAAAATTGAAAAAACCATTTATGAAAGGCGAATTGGCCGTGTCCTGCTAAAAGTAGCGGTAATTCTCTTGCCACTACTCGTTGTTGCAGGCTTCGGCTATTATTTGAACAGAACTGCCGGCTTTTTTGAAGGAATGACTTATGCCGAATTGTATGTCCCGAAAGGAGAGGATGCCACCCTATATTTTCAGGACGGCACAGAGGTATATCTGAATGCCGATACCCGGATCCGTTATCCGGAGAGATTCGGATTGCGGAAGAGGGAGGTTTGGATTGACGGCGAAGCATACTTTAATGTGGCCTCCGGAAAAAGACGGCCTTTTGTGGTGCATGCACATAACACCCGCACAATTGTTGCCGGCACATCGTTTAACGTGAATGCTTACAACGACAGCGAAGTCATTCAGATTGTACTCGATGAAGGAAAAATCTCTTTTGATGTGCAACAAAATAGTTTTCCGATGCTCCCGGGCCAGCAGATAGAATACAACAAAACGACCGGAAGAACTACCTTGCATAATCTTGTGCGCCCATCCAACGCTTCGTTGTGGAAGAAGAATGTGATTTATTTCAACGATACGCCGTTGCCGGAGGTAATGAAGGTGCTGGAGAGGAAATTCGACGTGGAGTTTCATGTCCAGACTCCCGATGCACTCAATTACAGCTATAGCCTTACTACGAAGCAGGTGGCCATCCAGGATGTTTTGGAGGAATTGCAGAAAATTGCCCCGGTGAAATTCAACCGTCGTGACCATAAAATCTACGTTTCTCTTTGATCGTTCCCCTTGTGTTGAGATGGCATGATCCAAGCATAATTTCACCCAAAGTGACAAAAACCTCCCGGTTTTTTTATCAGTTGCCCAAAAATCGGCTTACGCAAAATACACCAAATATTGTTTGCATTTAATAAAAATATTCTCTAAATTTCCCCTCTGAAAGATAATATTTAAAAGAAAGGGGGATTTTTGAATATTTCGATAACCTTAACAACGCTACTTGTCTGCATGATGCTTTCGGTAGCGAATGCCGGAGCGCAGTCGCATTCCGATGCAGTTACGGTGAATATTCGATTTTTTCCCGTACAGACTATTGCTGTGCAAACTACCCAAAAAAGTACCGACCTGATGTATGCCTCCACCGAAGATTACGAGCAAGGAGTGTCGGTCACGCACGACGACCACCTTACCGTGTGTAGTAGCGGAGGTTTTCAGATTACGGTTGCGGCCGATGGTGCTTATTTTACCCGGGTAGGAGGAAGCGAAACCATCCCGCTGGGCGATGTGATTGTCAGGGCAGCTGACGGGTCCTACAGCCGTCCTCATACCCGATATACCGAAACGCCCCTCTCATCAACCCCTTCTTCCATTATCGAGTCTGAGAACGGAGGGAAGGACCTGAAATATAATGTTACCTACGATAACAGGATTGCCGGATCCGCACAGAACTATATCGATAAACATGTCAAATCAGACGGGGTAGAAACAGTTTATAAAGCCAATGTAACCTATACCATAACTACGAGATAATCCCCCATCTTGCTATTTTTTCAGTACGGTTTATGCAATCGTTGCCATTTGAAATAGTGGAAATAATGAAAATAAATGTCCTTTTTATGTTACACGAATTGTCTTTTTATTATATTTGTCGCGCAGTTCATGCTTCATGGTACAGAGGTGCGCGGCGATATCCGAAAAAGATAAAAGTTGAACATGCAATGGTGTGTTAAATCTCTTTTCGTTTAGGTTGGAGGCAGCTTTTTATAAAAATAAACCCTGCCCATACGGGTAGGTCAAATTGAAAAAAGAGTCGGAATGGGTTGTGATTTTCGGACAAAATACGTCTTCTCTGAAGATTTGTAGCCTGATAGATGAATAACATCCATCAAATAAGTGTCTTGAGATTTCGGGAAAGTCTTGATGTGAAAGAAAATGGGTTAAATAAAGTTAAATGAATGTCTTTTATTTGTATATTGTCATAATGTGTTGTACATTTGCGGCGAAAAAAATAAGGCTTTTTTGTAATATACTGATAAGTAGAATGTTGAGTCTTTTTTATTGGGTTGGTTTGTTTTCTCAAATAATTTAATAAAATGGACATATTTAACGAAAATTGTAAAATTGACGAGAAAAGCCGGTGGTGGCGTTTGAAACAAGATTCGTTCGGGGTGTCGAAAAAAAAAGGAAAACAGTGTCTAAAAATTGCAGCAAGATTTGTTGAATAGCATCGAAAGGAATAATAATTTATTATCGCGATAAACTGAAAAAATAACAATTATATATTTTTACGGGCTTCGTCGTCCCGAATTGAATAAAAGGTGTCTGAAAATGGCAATAATGAAGGCAGAAGGTAAGTAAAAACAGAGTGATAGGATTATTAATTACATAAAAAATAAGCATAAAAAATCAACAAATTAATTGTAATGAAAACAAAAAAAAGTCTTTTAGCAGGTGCTCTTCTCATGTTTGGTCTGATTTCGGTGAATAGCGTAAAAGCGGAAGTTTTGCCCTATGGGACAAGCGCAACTATTACAGATCCGGTCACTGTTAATTTGGTATTCAAACCCATTCAATCCATTCAGGTTAATCCTGATCAGAAGGTGATTAATTTTGAATATGACAGTCCCACAGATTACTCTGCAGGAACAGTTGACAATAAAACAGTAACCAAAGACGATCATTTAACCGTTTATCACTCCGGACCGTTCGCAGTATCTGTTACGAGTTCTGGTTTCATGAACGGCGAGACTCCCTTGGCGGGTGATCATGTAAAGATCATTGCCGGAAAGGGTTCGACTATTCCCGCAGAAAGAAATAACTTTAACTTTATAAACAAACCCTCTCTGAGCGCCGGAACCAAAGAGTTTTTCTCTTCCGAGGGAGGTGGTATGGGCCTTACTTTCAACGTCACCTACGAACATGACGGATGGAAAAGCGAAGATACCTACGTGAATATGGCCAACGGTACCGAAGCTACTACTTATACTGCAACTGTTACGTATACCATTGCTTCAAAATAGGGGTAACAAGCTGTTGCTATACAGATGGGGGAGGTGCATTTTTTTAACATCAATGCCCTCCCTTTTTAAACCGGGATAAATCCCACTATGAGTTTCTTTTTCGAAACAAATCTCATTTGACACACAAACCTGACTAAATGAATACAAGATACTCCTTTCTGATAGCTGTGACCACCTTGTTTTTATTTTCACTCGCGGGAAATGCATTCGGTCAGGTTGGGTTGTCCGTATCTCCACCAAGGGTATACTATACCCTCGCAGCACGTGAGAGTGGTACACAGGAGTTGTTGGTGAATAATATCAGCAAAGATCATCCTTTGGACCTTTCCATAACGCTGGGCGACTGGCATTATGATGAGTATGGAAACAATGTCATGCTGCCGCCCGATAGTTTGGCAAATTCCTGTGCTTCCTGGCTCAGCCTGCCTGGGGGTACCTACCTCACGCTCCAGCCGGGGGAGAGCAGAAAGATTGAGGTCAAGATGAGTGTCCCTTTGAGTGTTTCGGCCGATAATAATGTGCAGACAGCCATGCTCTACGTTACCCAGATGAATCCGGTTGATGGGGTGGATTCGCAGGGAGCGGCCATCCGCATTAACGTGCGGCAGGGGATTAAGATATACAGACGAGGGCTGATTGCTGAGCGAAAGCAGTTGGAAATATCAGACATGTCGTTCTCGGGGGAGAAAAATTTGATAGGTCTGACCTTTAACAATAATGGAAATATCTGGACCGACGGTTTGATAAGAGCTACATTATTCAACCATACTACCGGAAAAGAAGCCAGCCTGGGAAATATACCGTTTTTTACCATGCCCGGTAATCAACGAAAAGTGATAATTCCGCTGGGGGAATCGTTGGAAAAAGGAGATTATACTGCCACTGTGATACTGGATTACGGTGATGAGACTACGTTGGAAGCTGCAGAACTTGAATTCAGCCATGAATAGGGTTATTGCATTTTTGATCCTGCTTGTCCCGGCGATAAGTACTGTATGTGCTCAATACAACAATACCTATTCGCTGGAGTGGGGAGGTGGTAGCTGGTTTGAAGTGAATAGCATTTACGGGACAATTTCCCCTTCAAATTTTGCAATACTTCAGCTGGGAGCAAATAAAATGAGGGAATCTGACTGGAGAATTACAGCCAGGGTCAGAAGAGTTGAACGAAAATTAGCCAATGAGAACACAAGAGAACCGTATGATTTCCCAGTTAACATGTTGAACCTGAGATGTGTGTCAAAATCGGGAAGTTCCAATATACCCCCTGGAAATATCCAAAATATGTATATCTGGAATCCTCTCGTTGGAGTGAACAACGAGGTGGAACTGGTGAATTTTACCTCTTTGAATCAAGAGGGTTATCACCAGTTATTGTTAAGTTTTGAACTGAAAGTAGAGGGAGGCGACTATCTGAAGTATTTACCCAGATGGAGTATCTACTATTTCGCAATGGAATATAAATTATACACCAGGAATGGACGTAATAACCCCTGGAAAGAAGAAAGAATATTGTCGCTCGAACCCGATCTTTTCTGTTTTTCGGTAAATATCGATGGCTATCCGCAGAACCCCGAATATTCCATCTCTGTGTTGCCTGAAGCAGTGCTGGAATTTAGTACCATCAGCGATTATGCGAACGGAACTACCAAAACCTACGATAAAGGACTGCGAATATCTGCCACTTCCGGTTATGAAGTGTCGGTCAGAGCGCTGTCGGATAATTTTACTTCTGTTTCTGCCTTTGGCACTATCCCGCTCAACCTTGTCTCCCTGCAGCTGAGCGGCGGAAACGGCGTCAAACAACCTGTGCCGCTCTCAACGCAAAGGCAGATGATCCTTGAAGGCGTATCCACCAATGGAGAGATTCTCGATTACGATTTGATCTATTCCGCGGCGGCCATCGACGAACGTTATTTACTGATTAATACGGAGCAAAGCTATAGTACGCAGTTGATGTTCGAGATTACTTCAAGGTAAAAGATGCAGATCGCCAGAAACACCATCGATCGCTTGTTGACCCTCCTTTTGCTTTTACTGATAAGCGGAGGGGCTGCATTGTTTGCCGATGCCCCTATAGAAATTATACTCAGGGAGAATACCCGCTCGGGACAGATGCTAAGCCATGTGTTAAAGGTAACCAATCAGTCGGATCAATCATTCAATGGCATCATGGCTATTGATGCACCCACAGGTGTTCGTGCTCTCTCTCGTGATCAGCGGGCAGTAAGCCTGGCGCCCGGTGATAGTAGTTTTTTTTCATTTAGACTGGTGCTGACAAGGGATCTGGGAGCCGGGGAAAAGAAGATATGCTATAACCTGCTGACCGATGAAAATGAGTTGGTGAGTAGCTGTGAGACTTTGTTACAGATTGAACTGCGTGAACAGCTTACCTTGCTGGCCGAAAATGGTCCTTCCTTGCTTACCAACCCCGATGACTCGGTACGTGTCAACGTGATCCTGCAGAACAGTGGCAATGTCACAGAGCAGGTGATACTGGTTTTCAACGTACCGAATCTGCACAATGCTCCGCCTTTTACCGAAGTAACAGCGACACTGGCACCCGGTGAACAGCAGAAATTTACGCATAGTTTTATCGCTAGCAGCAATCTGCTTGCTGCCGGACGTTTTCAGGTGAGAGTAACGGCCATGAAAGGGAAGGAGAAGAAGATAGTGGATACCCGTACGATCAATGTACATAGTGTGATTACGCAGAGAAGCTACAATGCCTTTTTTCGGGACCAGTTTTATTTTACGGGTGATAAAGCATTCGATAATGGCATGCAGCTAAGCTACCGTACCTACAACCGTATTTCAAATACGGTACAACTTCAGGGAGGCAGTTACATTGATTTGCCGGCAGGATATCTCCATCTGAAAGGCAATATATACAAATACAATACACACTCTCTTCCATATATAACAAATACCTCCCTGGCATATCAGCTTTATGAAAACCAGTTTATTATCGGAAATGTTCAGGAGCAGACAGAACTCTCCTTGTACGGAAGGGGAATAAAAGCCCTGTTTTCCGACAAAGAAGGAAGGCGGCAGATCACATTCGGAGCCATTGATCAAAACTATAACCTCATTGATGATCAGCCCTGGTTTAAAGACTATTATTCATTTTTTCTGAAGGCCGATCTGGGGGGAGGCACCGAACGAAGCGGGACGGGAGGTACCTATGTGTATCAAAGGAACCCCTACGAAAGGGCAAACTTTCATATGATGGGGATCCGGTGGAAGCATCGGTTCAGTGCAGAGTGGAGCATGGAGTGGAAAGTGCATGCCACAGCCGGTGAGTACTGGGAGTTGCAGGGAAATCGCTACTCCGGTGCGGGCGAGATGAGCTACAACGGAAGGCTTTTTAAGAATGTGCTGCTGGGTGGATCGGCTTACTACAGTGATCCTTACTTCCCCGGTAACCGAAAAGGAATCTTTTCGGTTGTACAGCACGGCACCATGCAGCTAACAGACAACATGAATCTGAATGTGTCGTACAACTTTAACCGTTCTGAACCTAAATCATACAGTTATGAATACAATTATCGCTCCCAAAACCAATATGGAGGTATCTCGCTGACTCTTCCTGCCTTTCAAAATATTCACTCTTCGTTGTCTTACCAGCATCAGAAGGAGAGCTCGCCTTCATATTCACACTTCGCCGGAATGGAGTATGGAGATGAAAACCTCAATATGACTTCCCGCAGGATGGGATGGCAGTGGCGATGGCAGCATCCGGGGTGGAAGTACTCCTTTTTCGGAAGTATGGAGGGAGGATTTTTTCAGGACCCTCTGGAGAAAGAGTATGTTGCTCAGGGGAAAGCTTCGTTGAACTTCTCATACCGGTGGATCACAGCCGGTGTCACCTGGCAGCAGGGGGCATATTATCTCTTTGAGCAGGTGATGGCACAGCGACAGGGGAAGGACTTCAGCCGGCTTACTATTTCAGCCTCTGCTAATCAAAACTTTTCGAACAGACTGACTCTCTCCTCAGGCATCAACTTCACAAGCGATGTATATCAGGGAAAGATTCCTTCTGCAAACCTCAATGCCAGATATAATCCCGGCAGTAACCTCTCCTTCATCCTTACCGGCAATTGGTACAAATATCCCTTCCTGGGCGACAGGGAAATAGTGAATCTGGAGGTGGGAGCACGGTATCGATTCCCGGGAGGAGTGCCATTGAAAGGCAGGAAAAGCACCCTCATCGCAAAAGTCTATTATGACCATAACGCCAACAGACGCTATGATGAGGGAGATGCTCCGGCTCAGAATTATCTCGTGGATATAGACCGGAAGGCTTTTGTTACGGGTGAGAAGGGGGAAGTAAGGTATACCTCGGTTCCTTTTGGTACGTATGCCGTGAGACCGATGCAGCCCGGGGAGTGGTCGTTCGATCAGAAAGAGATCAGTGTCCACCGGTTCAGGACAACTGTAGAGATACCTCTGCGGCAGAGCGGTACCCTGCAGGGAAGCATCCGTTACATCATGGGAGAGAACAATGTGGAGATCGTTCCTCGTTATGAAGGATTCCGGTTCACCGTGATCAGCTCCGACGGAAAACTGGAGCAGACCGTTGTCACCAACGACCATGGTAAGTTTATTACCTTCCTTCCTGCAGGAGAATACAGCATCGTACTCAACAAGAAAACACTGCCGGAGCATACCGAATGCAAAGAGTCGGTGCGTACGTTCGCCATTGCCGGAGGAAGGGTGACACAGCTTGAGCCGTTTCACATTGAAGTAAAGACACGCAAGGTAAATGTGCGGAAGTTCTTTGCCCGGAAAGACCCGTAAAATCTTCACACAATTTTTCAGACCCACAGTACATGTTGTGCCGGATTTTTTGTTAATTTTATAAATAATCTCATTCTTTTCACCATGAAATGTGTCAAGGTAGTGATGAAATGAAAAGAAGGCTTCATAAGTGTTAAGCTGTGTTTATTGAAGCTGCGTATGAGAATCTATTTATACTGTTTAATTTTTAATACGAAAAACAACCATGGGAAAAATTCCAATGAAAAGGCGGCTGCACATATTTGTGTCGCTTTTTGTGCTTAGCACTTTGTTATGCCAGGCTCAAAAAGTGAACCTGAATTTCAGCCAGAAAAGTTTGAAGACTGTCCTGGAGAGTATTGCCGAACAGACAGACCATACCCTGGCATTCAGCAAGGAAGTGGTTGATCTGAGCGAGCTGGTGACCATACGGGTGGGCGATGCTGAATTCCCGCAAGTGCTGAACCAATTGCTGACACCCCGTCAGATTGGGTATGAGATCAGGGACAACAAGATTTATATTTTCGATCGACCGGTTACTGCGGAAGCTGCAGCAAGGCAAACACCGAGAGAGGATGTGCATTTGACCGGACGGGTCACCGACGAGAATGGGGATCCGGTGATCGGTGTCAATATCGTGGTGCCGGGGACGACGATCGGTACAGTTACAAATATGGATGGCAGCTACAGCATGATCATTCCGCAGGGGTCCGTGTTGCGCTTTTCCTATATCGGATACATCGAACAGGAATTCACCATCACCAGTCAGACCGTCCTCAATGTCCGGCTGCAGGAAAACAGGGAGATATTGGATGAGCTGGTGGTAGTCGGTTACGGAGTACAACGCAAGAGCGTGGTTACTGCGGCAATCAGCAAGGTGTCTGCAGAAGAGCTGAACGTGACAAGACCTACCCGCGTGGAAGATGCTCTGAAGGGTAAAGTATCGGGTGTACAGATCACCCAGAGCTCCGGTCAGCCGGGGGCGGACTCCAAGGTACGGATCCGCGGTATCGGTACCATCAACAACAGCGAACCGCTTTATATCGTGGATGGCATGGAGGTGGGCGGCGGCATCAACTACCTGAACCCGGTCGACATCGCCTCGGTGGAGATTCTGAAGGATGCAGCCTCGGCAGCCATCTACGGATCACGGGCAGCCAACGGTGTGATTCTGGTAACCACCAAAAAAGGAGAGAAGGGTAAGGCCACGGTCAACTACGATGTAAGCTACGGGTGGCAGAATCCCTGGAAGAAAAAGGAGATACTGAATGCGCGCGAATACATGGTTATCATGAACGAAGCCCAAATCAACGACGGCAACCTGCCTCGTTACAACAACGAACAGGTGATGGGTGCCGGAAAAGGAACCGACTGGCAGGATGAAACCTTTTACTACAATG